>Ga0214542_1000255_pt1 | contig 88751 bp, 57 predicted proteins | sample CNSS1metaG_FD_160096 | JGI IMG/M metagenome (GOLD analysis project Ga0214542, IMG submission 160096) | Root nodule microbial communities from cowpea collected in UCLA plant growth center, Los Angeles, California, USA - CNSS1 | ecosystem: Host-associated > Plants > Roots > Nodule | place: USA...
AAAAAAATTACCTACACCAATCAAAACTTCTGTCAACCTTCAACAAAAATAAATAGAAAAAAAAACTTAAGTTGGTATGAGGAAGAAGGAAGAAGAAGGATTGAAGAAGAAGAAGAAGAAGAAAAAAAACAGAAGAAGAAGAAGAAGGAAAATGAAAGAAGAAAAAAAAAAATACCTCGACGAAGTTGATTGCTTGGGAGAAGAAAAACCCTACCGTCAACATTCAACAACAACAAACTCGAAATTAAAAAAAAAACAAAAACCTAACTTGATATGAAGAAGAAGAAAGAAGAAGGATTGAAGAAGAAGAAAAAAAGCTAACCTCGAATAAGCTGGTTGCTTTGGAGAAGAATGATGCTGCTGACAATGTCAATCAATATTTAAAAAAGACGTTTGAATTGCGAAAACACAACAAAATCAAAAAGACAAAAATACCCTCAATTTTAACCACGTGTCAATAAATTAAAATGTCTATTTCAGTAATTTCCCTACACTAAGAATTTCTTAAATATATATATAGTAGATAGTGTTTAACTAGAGTTTTCAATAATTTCATGCTGTAAAAAGTTTACATGTTTTTTCTATTAGATGAAATTTCAATAGAAAACAAAGCGGAAAAAAAATAAATAAATAAAAGAAGTTGAAGAGAAGAAGAAAGAAACGGCCTCAACTCAACTCAACTCAAGCGTAAACTTCAATGGCGGAAAGGGATCCCAAGCCCAATGACTCGATTTCAGGTTATCATCATTCAAAGCTTTCATCTTTTCATATTTTTTGTTTGAAAATTCTTAGAATTCACGCTGGGCTATCGTGGGCTTTCATCTTTCACCTGTTGCAGTTTCTGATCTTGTGACCTTTTTTTTCAAGAGATTGCCCTTTACTTGATCTTGTTGAAATTGGTTACAATATGGTAATACCCTTTCAATTCTTAAGTTCCTATCTGTTGTGGTCTGTATTGAACAAGCGAAGAGGGGAATGTAAGAAAATGGTTTTCAATTTTCATTTTTGCTTTTACCTATAATTACGAACATTCACATTCTTTTTTTCCTTTTTAAGGATTTGTTTAACGAGAAGTGAAAGTAGAAAATTGACAAAAGAGAAATTCTCTCAGCCCTAATTCATAATATGGTTTCTTCTGCTTGGCCATTGCTGAAATTTCCTTTCTTTCTGGTTGTGGGCTTGTGGGGAAGATTGGGAGGTTATTTGATTTCTTAGGTTGGAATTGTTGGTTAAATGTTTTTGGTGTATGCATATACTAATTCATGATGTGACACTGTTTTTTTCTTCCAAAAAAACATTAAAGATTTAAATTGTTTGTATTTGTTTCTTGGAAGAAAAAGAAGTAAAATCTCCAAACATTTTTGAGAGAGCTAAGGAAGAGTTTGAGGCAGTATTTCATCATGACAAATCGCCTCACCATCACAAAGAAACTCATGGGAGAAGTGACGACATTGATGAGAAAACTCCAAGTGATGAAGTTAAAGGGCCAAATGTGTTTGAACGGGTGAAGGAGGAGATTGAAGCTGTTGCTGAGGCCATTCACCCCAAGAAAGAATCTGAATCTGGCACACCAAAAAGGGATGACTAGGGTGTGCTCTTATTTTATATAACCAAGGAGTTTGAAGACTTTTCTTAGTGTTGTTAACCATCTAAACTACCATGTTTGGCTTGTCCATTTATCTTTCTTTTCTTGTTGTCTCAATTGTGATGTATAAATAGTAAATGATTTGTGTTTTCAACTGATTATATAATCGTTGAGTCCTCTTCTTTTCAGAAAAAAAGAAAGAAATTGTCCCTGGTTTGGTGGTAGATTATCAATGTGAAAGTTTAACTGTAAACTCTGATCTGTAACATCATCTAGTACATCGGCAGGATTTATGATTCACAAAGTATGCCACTCTTTTATTAGGCATTTAACTTTGTACGATCAAAACATTTAGTTGCACATGTCATCTGTATGGAATAAAATTTGGGATTCCATTACACTAATATTGGTGTGTAATTATATTTTAATCCACTAATATATATTCTAATTATATATTTGTTGATCCAGATTTAAGTCTTACCAAAAATGATAAAGCTGATCTTAGTGGTAAGTTAACCAACATTACATTTATGGTACTGGATTCCAGTAGAGTATCAATAATGGAGCAATAGCATATGATGCTCTGAGTTAAGGATAAGTTTATTGGTTGGTGCAAGGAAGTTTGATTTGGTTTGACATGTATGCATTTAAGAATATATATATGATGATGGCCTCTCCACCTTCTAGCTGTTAAAAGTGTGTTTGGAACTATGACTCCAACGCATATATTCATGTTAAGCAATAAAGCAGAAGCTTCTATTAGTAGTATATGAGGAACGCGGGAAATGGTACCAGAAGCAAATTCAGACACTTAGCAGAAAATGTAAATCGTACATTATCTGAGAACATTTTGTACATCCTTTAAGCAGCACAGAGTATGTAAGTAAATACTAATATATTTCATGAAAAATCAAAGCAATCCTTGCATGAACTCGTTCCCACGTCATATAATAAAAGCTAATATCTGACCCAATAGCGCAAGAGCAAAGAATCCCTATAGTTTATACTTTAGGAAAATAGAATTCTATGCAGAGTTTGTCTTAAAACACTTGAAAACCTATTTATTTAGAATGCTGTGCAGCCAATTTCACTTGGGATGATTTAAAATTTCTTACAAATCTTATTCTAATTAGTACAAGAACTAAATGCGTTCGCTTTTTTTCATTTGAAACTTATTTTAAAGTACTAAGAAGATTAATAGAAAAGTTACAACAGAAGAATATACCGTTACTCTTTCATTTCCCAATTAACGTTACTTGAACAGCCAAATATTCATGCAAACGATCTAACTCGTAACGCTTATCTTTTTTCTCCCTCATGTTTCTCCTTAACTCCTTTTCAGCAGCCCTAAACTCTATATTATTATTACTAGGGGTCTTTTCTGTCACTTTCTTAGCAACTGTCTGCAGGTATGTAGGTAGATAGCATCAGCTTCCTTGTCTATATAGCACATCAACATTGAAATATCCTTTTACTCAAATCACTCACCTGCCCCATAACTATAAGTAATAATTCCCAGACAATAGGGTTCACCCACATTACACAAAAATGAATATATATAGGTGTATTTGTTATTGAGTCATGCCTTCCCTTGATTGTCCTTTAACATGATTGATGGATGAACTATTCAGGTCATTTTTACTAACCTTTTTTATAGCATCACCGAGCTTATTTACTGCATATGTCTGAAACACTCGTTATCACACAAACTGCACCGGCTGCAGTCAATTACAACACAATAATGTCAACTTTACATTGCCTAATAAGCTTAACAGAAAAAATGACATAATATAACACTAATACTTAATGGCTACTTTACCTATAACTCACTGAACTCTCTTTGTTTAATTGTGCATGCCTTGTTTGTTCTCTTTCTTCCAGGGTGCTTTTTGTACCATAATAAATTATGTAACTGGCTGCAGTCAATTACAACACAATAATGTCTACTTTACAGTGCCTAATATGCTTAACAGAAAAAAATGACATAATATAACAGTAATACTTAATGGCTACTTCACCTATAACTCACTGAACCCTCTCTGTTTACTTGTGCATGCCTTGTTTGTTCTCTTTCTTCCATGTTGCTTTTTGTACCATAATAAATGATATAACCGGAATATGCTCTTCATTTAATGCGGGAAAATATCCAGCAGGTGAGGTGGGACACCCAAATTCAATGCCAAGTAGTAAAGGAATAGCCCAGATTGGATGTTAATAAGGAGACTTGTGTAGGTTCTCCAACAACCAACCCTTGGAAAGTTGAGAATGTTACCTTATTTAATTCGTTAACTAACTCATTAAATTTCTTTTCCTGCAGAACTGAATGCTTAGAGACTGGTGCTTTTTACCACTTTAAATGACTGGATTTCTGTTGTTGATTTCTTTCTTCCCCATATGGCAATGAAAGCATCAGGAAATGGGAAAGGCTTTGTAAGTAGTGTGTGGTCTACACGTCAAAGTTTTTATTTTTTTTATTTTTAATCTAAAATATAAGAACTTTATAGGGGCCTTGCAGGTGTTTCAGACAATCAGGCCCTAAAAGGGTGCTGTTATTCTGAATTAGTGGACCACCATAAATAGTACTACTAATTTAGATTGATTTGAGAGAGAAAGGTTTGGCTTGTTTTGAAAGGTAAGTTATCCAAGGTTAGATGCAGAAAGACAGTGGAAAAAAGACTAGTCTTTGGACTTCCTAGTGAGTTGTCAAAGGAAGGTGAAAATTGCTGTGGATTTTAACTATGTGACAAGAAAACTGAATCTCTTGCTTGTGAAGCAAAATCTCTTGGCCAATGCATAGGTTTTAAAGTGTAGCCTTAGAATGTTTGGGGGTCCCGGCCTGCTTTTTGGGATTTGAAGCTTGCAAGCTCCTTTGGTACCCTTCATATATTCCAGCAATCATCCCTAGCCACTTGTTATGAATGATTTAAATTCTGCACGTCTCTCACAACATTATCATCAACACAAACATCATCCCAAACATTACCATCAACAACAAACATCATCTGATCACATCCATCATTTGCATTTTTGAAGAAAGAAAAATGATAGGAAGATTATTCTGTTTTCTGCTAGCACTGCAAATAGTGAGTTTGGTTTCTGCAGTAAGGAAGCCATTTCTTCCAGGTTAGTTACACTTACACCGTTCTGAAGATTGACTTCCTTCTATCAGTTGTAATTGCAGGTTTATCATACCTCAACAGTAACTTATAAATTAGCAGTGATATTCCTCCAAAACTTTTAAAACATACTTGTAGTAAGAAAATTGCATTCAAATGGCTTGCCCTCAGAACTTTGAACTCAGTGTACATTTTTAGACTCTTGATCATCTCGTTAAACTGTTGCTGGTATGCTTCTTTCTTTCTTTCTTTCTTTCTTTCTCTCCTATGTTAACTGTTGTCCCTTCCTTTTCAGCCCAAGAAGAGGTTCTACAATCTCCACCACCATATACTACAGAATCAAAAAAGGTGCGTTTATCTCTTCTGTTTGGAACTGGGTGGTATACTTGGTGTACTGATGACCAACACATTGTTGCATTGTGTTTTCTATGTTAAAGGGTTTCATGGACATAGGCACGTCAGAGGCAATGCAGGAAGCATATGGTAGAGGAGTGAGCAAAATAGGGTCAAGTCCACCAAGCTGTGAGCACAAGTGCTATGGTTGTGTTCCATGTGAAGCCATTCAAGTTCCCAGCACCAGCACCAGGCGCAGCCATTTGGGCATCCAGTATGCAAATTATGAGCCTGAGAGCTGGAAGTGCAAGTGTGGTCCCTCCTTCTATAGCCCGTGAACACTGTTCATATATGCTAAATATTGTTGATATAATGTAATGACATGTTATCACCTCTCAAGTTCATACATAATATCCCTTTGTAGTTTGTAGAAATGTCTCCTCGTATTAAAAGAGTTTGGCAAATCAACACTATCTTTACAACCACTGTCAAGCAGATAAATCTCAGGCTGATGCTGAAATATAAAAATGCAAACGCTCTGTATGAATAGATGAATTGATAAGGTTAGTTGGATTTTGACACCTTGAAAACTCAACAAGACAAAAACAGAAACAAAAAGAGAAAAGAAGCAAACAGATTCCATCCAAAAGCATGGTTGCAAGGTCTGACCCATACATTTCCATGGACTGAACCGAGTAATCTTCATTTTAGGAAAAGTTTATAGGGGTTATAGGTTTGCAGTTCCAATCTTTGCACTCTTCAGTCCTCTCTCTATCAATTAGTTATCTCATCACTGACTTACCAGCGTAGGTGCCAGCAGCTTAAACAAAATAAGTTGACCATGAAACATAAATGGAGGTTAAAAGAGATCATGTGATTCAGATTAGGCTTCATATCACAACCATACTCCATTTTTCTGAGTACCCATTTCCTATTTTTTTTTATTGCACTCGAATTTACATAGTACAAAATCACATTGAATTTTTGTTGATATTATTTTAGATAAATATTCACATATTTGATCACATGTATTAATGAACTTAAATTTGATTTTATAATCTTTTGTCTGGGTTTTTCCAGGTCTACTTGGTCAAAGATGATTTCTTCTTGTGATGCTTACATAGATCTAACGAGTTCTGCAACACAATGAAAATTAATTACAGATCAAAATGCGGAAAGATATGGTTGTGCTTCTTCATATCATTCAAAATCAATTTTGTAAATGCAAACACTAAGATATATTTATACTCCAGTTTGCTATGTTGCACAATACAACGATTATTTTTCATTCTTTTTGTCTTGAATTAGTCTAAGTTGTCAAATCATTTTGAAACATTCAGAACTTGATAAAACCACATAATACAGGAAAGTAGTTCCTGATTCATATCATAATAACGTTATGATCACAGTATTCACGCGTAACGATACTTTTCATCTTTTTGGTGAATATTCAATCTATCATTCGTTAAGAATTCTTCTGGTTTGTTCTATTACACAGACTATTTTTGTCTATCAGACAAACTCTATGGAAGCTTAGTAGAACTTTGATTCCATTCTGCTCTGAATACAAATGATAGAATGCAACAGTCTCCAATATGATATAGTTAAGAATTCAATAACATTGCCACCTAAACATGCAACAGAAGGCGTGATAACCAAAAGCTGCACATGAATGATTAAGTGAGTAATAAATTGTGATACCTGCGGAGAGTGATGCTAAGTGTTACATCTATATGTGGTTAACTGTCTGAGGTAGTTCCTTAAACATGTTCCAAATCCAAACAATCAAAGGCAAAATGTAAAGAGCCTTACAGTTCCTGAACAATACGTAACTAAAAGCTGCACTTTTTACGATTCATCTGCTGCTACGATTCGCGTGAAACACACTTCAAAATCCGGTTTCATAAGGGCATCATTATACTGTATTTGTTGTTCATTGCTTCATTTATGTTACAAATGAAGGATCACTAAACCATGGTCCATTTCTTGCTTTAAATAACAAATCAAAATTTTAAATTGTTATTTGGGTTTCAACATATCTTAACTCTATAAATCCACTTTGACAGAGTAAGTGAGATAGAGTTAAAGCCTAAATAAATGACTGGTTCTACTTTAGATGAACTTCATTTTATTTTCTATTAATGTATTGCTGTCACAGCTGAATTTGTTTTTTTATTTTTTCTTTCTCTAAACTGTTTTGAATTTCAGGTTGAAATAATAATGTTGAATGTAATTAACTTTAAGATTCTATGGTTACAGTATTCATCACAGTTCAATACTCTAAATTTTATTATGACCATATTTATCAAATAATTATTTTCAGAAAAATAGGAAATTAAAATTTTGGACATAAGTGGATGAGAATAGTATAATAATAAGATGAAAATAGTTTTAAAATACTGATTTTGATTGAAGTGAATAATATCTCCACATTAAGAAAACCACCAATTCAACCATTCACTTTGAAGATTTGATGCTATTTTTTTTCTCTTTTACTATTAATTTTTATTAAAGTAAATCTCTTTCATAATCCATTTGCCATCCACAGTATTCAAAGTAATGACATAACTTGAAGAAATCAAATTGAACTAATTTAAAGATGCAAAATTTAATGTTCTTTCACTTTAATCCAACTAAAAAGTTGTTATAGTCGAGAAAAAAGAAGAAGAATATTACTAAAAACCACTTATAATTTTTGTGTGTAATTTTTTGAAAGTAGTGACAGAGATAGATATTGTGGAATATTCACGAATTTATATTTTCAGTTTCTGTATGGGGTTTTTGAACCGTGAGTGTTATTTCTGAGACAATTGCTTTTGTCCTTAGCAGAAATTGGAGCATCGATATACTAAAGAGAAATATTTTCCAACAAAAACAAAGGAGACGTATTTTTATTTACCAAATTGTCCCTCTCTCTTAATAAGATTAATTTCTTATTTGCTCCCTCTCTGCTCACAGATCTTCCATTCCAAACTTTGTAGCGCAGTGCAAAATTGTCTTCTCTCTGACATGGCATCTCAAGTAAGCCTCTTTTTCTCTCTGCAAAATCTTCATCTCAGAAATCTCATATTTTGTGCACACAAATCACAATTTTGTATGCATATTTCGCTGAATATGATAGGTTCGCGAAAAACTATAAAATGGGTTGAATTTTGATTTTCTTTTCCCTCGTGATGGATCCGTTGGAGCACGAACTTGTTCCCGTAAATCTAGGGATTGGGTTTCCAAAAAGTTCTTATTTTGCTACTGTTTGTTAGATCGTCAAGTGATCTGGAGTACGAATAATGATATACGTGGGAGTGGGTGCTTTAATTTGAGATGTAGGTTCACTCTCGTTTCAGATCTGTTTGTAACATTTTCCCTCTGAGTGTTTAATTTTTGAACTTTCAGACATAAATGTGTTGATTTGTTTCTGGGTTTGCATCAACTTTTGAAAACATGGTACCTGCTTCTGGTAGAATTGATGATAATTAAGAGAAAGGGATTCAACGATTCATTATTGTTTTTATGTATTCTAAAGTCTGATGATTAGTGAATGTGCTGGAAAGCATATTTGTGCATTACTGTATGAAGTAAACACTATAAATGATACTCTGTTATTCGACTTAGGAGATTTTTCATATATTTTCCAATGTTAAATGTCTTAAGCAGCAGTTTTGCTAACATTGATTTATGCTCTTCTTGGATAAACTTCTCAATAAGTTCTTGAAAAGAAAATAATAAGGCAAAACAATTTCGGTTTTTTCTACAATTTAAAATTAGTTTATGCATAAATTAATTTATAGATGTTCTCTCATTTAAAGTCTTTAAAAGCTGATTTTTACTTATACATAAACTAATTTTAACTAACTGGAAACCTTAATTCATTTCACCTTCTTATTTTCTCCTCATATAAGTACATGTTGAGAAGTTAGTGTGAATAGAGACTTGGTAGGTAATGCCAGATAATGAAAAAAAATTATTGATTTCCGATTTTTATTTTCCCATAAATGGTGATGTCAAAAAAGGAAGCTGTTGCACTCTGCTTGCATTTGCTTTCATTTGGGAGAAGCTTCAGATATTTGTGATAAGCAAAGTGCTCTTTTAATGACTAGATGCTGTATTGTTACATTTGTAGGGTTTGTGTCCTTTGATAAAAAATATTCTTCTTTTGGACTCTGAAGGGAAGCGTGTGGCAGTCAAGTATTACTCAGATGACTGGCCGACAAACAATTCAAAGTTAGCTTTTGAGAAGTTTGTATTTAGTAAGACTGTTAAGACAAATGCTCGTACAGAAGGTAAGCATTACAGTTTGACAACCATATCTATGAAGTCATTTTGTTTTGTATTAGGTGCTAGAGGTGGCCATATCAATCTGATTATGTTTTTTTATGTTATAAAGTTTTTGGTTATTGTTTAATCTATTTTGCTCTTTGGTTTGATCTTTATATACTTCTGTCTGTGGGTATTTCTTCCAGGAATTCTATTAACTTCCATACATAGCTTATATCTTGACATAATTAAAATATGAGTCATAATGTTAAGCCTTGGACTAAATAATAAACCAAAGTATTTTCATGACGTTTTTATATCATAGATTAAATTGTATACTGTCTCACATAGTCATATCAATTGGTGTTTTCACATTATTATACACAAATTCTCTGAATTCTTTTGGAACATTCTTATGATTGTGCTGTGCATTCCTATCGGCTGCACGCCAAGTTCAGAAATTGATTGGGCCATTCTTTTTTTCAATTGTGCCTTCCTCTTTGATAATGCCTAAGTGTAGAATGTTCAGTGGAATACATAACTGACTTGGTTCTCCCCTCGTAATGAAGGGAGGGTTCCCCAAGCATTTGTGTCCTTGTCCATTTGTATTAGAGTTAGTTGCTGGTGTTTCAAAAAGGATTACCTATGGAAGGACTTACCAGAAAGGCCTAGTTGAGCATGGTAGAGCATCAGCTCCTTGGACATTGGCTCTCAATAGCAGTGCTATGATACATACATGAGGTTTTAAGGGATATTTAAGTCTCACATTGAGTGGTATGAGATGCTTAGTGGAGTTCTTAATGTTTTGGTTTTCCCCTCTTAATGACTATAGCTTTTAATGGAGGGATCTCAAAGTGCCTTGGTGTTTATCATTTTTCTTTTAAGAAAATCCTTTTGTGCTTTATAAGTATCAAAAGTTCTGCCATCACCAACCGGACTACTATAATATGTATTATTTTGGTTTGTCCTTATGATTCATGTTAATTGATGAGCAATAAGATTGAAAAGGTTATTAGCTTGTCATTAGTGGGGATAAGTGATATACAGCTGTAGTCTACTGTATTGATCTCAAACATATGATGGGAGCATCCTTAACAACCCTAGGCATATTAGCCTTTCTTTTTTCCCTTGCTAGGAATCAACATGAAATCAATAGTTCAACCGAAGCAGCTATTAGCATAACATATTAATGATATTTATATGTTATTGTTCATGAAAGAGACACACTTCCGCATTTATTATTCTTGTCATGTTTCTATTGAAACTGATTTGTAGTTTACAATTATCTGCAGCTGAGGTAACACTACTTGAGAACAATATCATCATTTACAAATTTGTACAAGACTTGCATTTCTTTGTTACTGGTGGTGATGATGAAAATGAGCTCATTTTAGCATCAGTACTTCAAGGTTTCTTTGATGCAGTCACCCTTCTATTGAGGTATTTTTGGTTGTACTTTATTATCTGGATCTAAAATTTGATGCACCTTACTGATCACGCTGTGTGTGTCTTTATACAGGAGCAATGTTGACAAAAGAGAGGCACTTGAGAACTTGGATCTCATTCTGTTGTGTCTTGATGAGATTGTTGATGGAGGGTATATATTTCTTACCCACAACTTTTATTTCCCCAAAAAGTAGTTTAATTTTTTAATAGTATTGTTTTTCCTTGAAGGATGATACTTGAAACAAATGGAACTCTTATTGCTGAAAAAGTGACCTCTCATAGCTTGGATGCTGATGCCCCATTGTCAGAGCAGGTAATGCAACTCTGTTTTGGCTTGGTTTCTGTTATTAACGTTCGCTTACTTTTGGACTGTACAACCCAAATGCACAACACAAAACTCTGTCATATAGATTGAAGATGGTCATATAGATTGAAGATGGTTAGGTTATTCCCAAAGTTATATTACCTTTGATAGCAATTTTTGTAGAACACATTCTTGCAAAGCAACTTTTAGAATAACAATGGCATGTACTTTACTTGATTATCAATCTAACAGAAATTTTCTGAATATTGCAGACACTAACTCAAGCTTGGGCTACAGCCAGAGAACATTTGACAAGAACCCTTTTAAAATGATGCTTGCATACACAAAAAATGAGCTACTTATTGTTGAATGGCCAATTTTTTGTCTGTTAATGAGAGTTGTTCCATCCTCTAATTTTTGGATTATTGTTCTGGGCACCATACCATTGTTCTGACAAGTGTGTACCTCCTGCATTTTAGTCATTATTTGTCAAATTCAAGACTACAATTCCTCCGCATAGGTTTCAGCGGTTATATATAGTGCCAAAGGTTAAATGAACTCCAATCCCATGAACCTTTTTCATGCTCATTCATTAATCAGACATGATATACCTGTTCAATCACTTGTCCACAATCCACAAACAGTAGTCATATCAACCCTTAATGATCTTATGTCGTTTTTTTAACGTTTTGTTGTTTAAAACTATTAAAAGGTGAATTTATGTTAATTAGTTAATCATTCATTCTCATTTTGTTTAATCACTTACTGTCTGTCTTTGATTTCCTCTATCTAAATCACTTCAATATGTTTGACGATTACGCGACTTTTCAAAAAAAAATCTTTATATAACCAAGCAATATCCCAAATATAGATTTTTCTAATATAAGTAGATGATTGTAACCCCAAAACTACTAAAAGATCGAAACCTAAACACTTAATCAAGATTGTTAAGTCTCTAAATTTGATTAAGATCTATAAATTCAGTTTAAGTCTCCAAATGGTTTGCCATAGTAAGATAGTCTAGTTTGAAGATTTATATTTTGTATACAAGTAATTCATAAGAGTGTATATATGCCAATTCATACTAAGAACCTACGATATGGAAAGTGAAAATATCACGTTTCTTTTTACCCTCTTAATTAGATATTCTTTACTTTTTTTTCTTGTGTTTTACAACTTTTTGTGCAAGTAGCCAAAAAACATTTCCTAATTCTCTAACCATTTCAATTTTAAAACAACTATCTTGATACTTTTTGTAGTGTATCAATTTCAATTTAGTATAACATTATACTACAATTTTAAACTAAAAATTATACATTCAAAATGTAATTTATACCTTTAGAAAGATATTATAATTTTCAATTATATAACCAAAGCTTAAAATATTAGTAAGATAAAAACTTCAACCCATTGGGTTTACATACAAAAGCTACCATTTAGCACACAACTTTTTCACTGGAATATAACCTTAAAGTTACGTGTAAACGTCAGAGATTCACCTCAACATTCCGATCCGTTGGCTTTTCATAGAGTCATGAGGCAGAAATTCCCTGCATAAACTGTCATCAATGTTGTTCCAACAGTTCCCACTGTAATAATAGACAGTGACATGGTTTTGTCCTGTGAATGGAATCATTTTAACAATTGAGAATTTCACATGCAACGTAAACACAATCACATCGAACTCCTCTACCCCTACAATAGTTATGGTAATGTTGTAACAAAGTTTATGGAAAATTCAAAATCATTCTTTTTATTCTTGAATTTGGTTTGCATGATTTTAAGGAGAGCCCTCTCCATTAAGGTCACAGTAAAAATTGTTTGATTCAAAACTTATGGAATATGATGATTGATGAACCTTCAAAACTTATGGGTCCCAAAATCTTCACATTTTCTAAGTTTGTAGCTGAATACTGCTCCAGCAGCAGTAGAAACTCTCTAAAGCTATTTAGGACTTTGTCTAAATCCTAATATTCCCAACCCCACCCTATTTTGGTTTTTATTTTGCAGTATGCAATCTTACATTTGTAGTTGCTTGTGCCTATTTATCTTTAGTTCAGACAAAAGAAAAAGAACAGGTGCAGAAGTTGATCATTCACAGCATAGTCCAAGTAGCATTATTTTTAAGTGGGTGTGATTCTTAATCATTAAAACACAATCTAGATAGAACCAATAGAAATATTTCACGATCTGTGAAAAATTGTATACAGCCAACAACAGGAACCAACTATTATGTCTGTCCTAGCATGGGCCTCGTCAGATTATTTGTCTGATGGCTAATATTTATCTAAGCCACCTTGATGCTTTAAAAGTGCTTTTTCATTGGCGAATATTTTTTTTTTTTACTTCTTTCATGATACGAACACATTATGACATAGTTTCATATAAAGGTTTTCTTTACGGTGTCTACAAGGTATAACTTCTACTATAAGAAACAAAAAGTTCTATATGTGAAATAATAACGAAGCTTATTGTGCCTATAAACATCAGACTCATGCAGAAATAACTTCATCTTATAGAGTCTCATGAATCTGTTATACAAGTGTTTAAACTTAATTACATGCAATATTCAAAGTTATAAACAAAACTACAGTAAATAGAAAATTGGAAAACTTGTATTATTGGCATTGAAATTTTACTCAATTTTCATCTGGTTTTAAACTCCCAAAAATATCAGTAATGTTAGGAACTATGATGCCCGGACACGGATATGGATACGGACACGACACGGACACGAATACGGAAATACGGCAAAATTGAAAAAGTATAAGACACGGACACGGAAATATACATATTAAAATCTAATAATTATATTTTACTATAAAAAAAATATTTAAAATATCACAATGTTTGAGTCTTATATATGTTAATCTTCATCCAAAAGATACAACTTCTAATTCTAGTTTATCGAGAGATAAGCTAGCAATATCAATAATTTCATTATCATTTATTAAAAAATCATCCCGAGCAACATTTTTTTGTTTATTTTAATAGAAGGTATGAAAGATTATTTTTTTATCTTTTTATTTTCCTTTTAATTTTAAATTTTTTGGGTTTATTTTAATCGAAGGTATGAAAGATTATTTTTTATTCTTTTTATTTCCTTTTTTATTTTAAATTTTTTAGATTTATTTTAATAGAAGATATGAAAAATTATTTTTTATTTTTTTAATTTCCTCTTTTATTTTAAATTGTTTAGATTTGTTTTAATAGAAGATATGAAAAATTATTTTTAATTATTTTATTTCTTTTTTATTTTAAATTTGGTAGGTTTCCCTTTGTTCTCTAAAACATGGCAAACAGAAATCCTAATAATGCAAATCAAATCCTGAGCGAGATTATAAAACGTGAATAGATTAAACGTGAACAGATGCATCGCTCCCCCGAATCTGGAATCAGAGTCGCGCGTCCACAGTGTCCTCTTACACGTGTCGCAGAGCCTCACCGCGTCTGATCCATCGAGAAGTTTCCGACACCGCGTCGTGCAGGTGTCCGCCGCGCCTCCGCGTCCGTGTCCGCGTCGGGAGCGGGAAGCGTCAGTAAAACGCCGTGTCGGAGCATCACAGGTTAGGAATCCAAGTGTGATTCTAAGTTCCACATTGGCTAGAAATGAGGAAGTGGAGCACTATATAAGAATAAAGACCCATAAACCCATTGTCTTAAGGTTTTGGGTTGAGAGTGGTGTCAGTGTCTTATGTGGTTAGGCTCAGATCTCATTGGTGTTGTTCTCCACATCGAGTAATATGAAGAAGAGAGTTTGCAGTTTTGGTCCATAAAAATTGTATGAAGATTTGCAATTTTTGCCCGAAAAATTACACTTGGGTGATAATATACTTCTTGTTGAGTGGTTGTGGATGTAGGCCTTGAGGTGCCGAACCACGTTAAATTTCCTATGTGCTTTTATTTATTTTTCTGCTCTTATTTGTGGGTGTGCTTCCGCTTGAAGAGATTATTATTTTTAGTGCGTGATTTCCTAACAAGTGGTATCAGAGCCGATGGTTAAAACCGGCTCAGACGAGTGCAGTATGGTCCTAGTATCGAAAGTCTTCATGACAAAAGGGTCAGGTAAGCGTGTCCCGTTAAGAAGAACGGCACAACAGAAAAGGGCAGAAAAGAAGTACTCGTGGTTGGGGATGCTTTCGCTGGAGGGAGAGTGTACCAATGTGGTTGAAGGGACTCACCCTTGAGGGGGAGATTGTTAGGAATCCAAGTGTGATTCTAAGTCCCACATTGGCTAGAAATGAGAAAGTGGAGCACTATATAAGAATAAAGACCCATCAACCCATTGCCTTAAGGTTTTGGGTTGAGAGTGATGTCAGTGTCTTATGTAGTTAGGCTCAGATCTCATTGGTGTTGTTCTTCCCAATGCTACCTCTCTTAAAAAACCTAACAAGTAAGAATATTAAAAACTAAGAAAAACATTGTTTGTGACTGCCAATCACTGCTCTAATTAAAATACAACATCTTTGAATGATTTCAATATGATTGATGTTTTATTTTTAATTTGGCAATTATTCTGATTTCCTTATTAGTTGTTTAATAATGTAGCATGAGAGTAAGAATATGCATGCCACTACAAGAGAAATAATTTTTAATGGAGTTATTTTTTACATTTCCAACGATTTTAACCTGCGCCGAAGGTGTTATCTGCGATTTGGTTTTCTTTTAGAAAAAACTAGTGTTGTCGACGTATTATTGACGGTTTTGAAAACCTTGCTACTTTCCGAAAGTTTTTCAAACCTATGTTGGTTTTCAATTTCAACTTAAATCCTTGGTGGAATTTTTTCACCCCTACAATGCTATTCATTATTTATAGATGACTTTTGCTTGGTGTTTTAAATCCCTTTAATTTTATTTGTTACACTTTTTTAATCCTCATAATTCTTGAAACATATCAAATAAAAAGCAAAAATTATAAAATTTTGATATTTGTTTATAACTAGATATAACATTTATAAAAACAAGAAAACTTGTCTGTTCAAGGTAAACAATAAAATTTAGATGTTCCAACCTGTGGAATATTACAATATCTTTGTTTCTTCATAAAAGTAAAATAGTAAAAGTCTAATATAACATTCTTTGACTATCAATCTTGATATTGATCTGAATCATTTGTTTCTTCATTAGGAACACTCCCTTGATCAGACACCTAACATAAAAAAAAAAATCCTAATTAGTAACATTCATTATAATATAAAATATATATATTAATATAATAAAGATTTAAATATTGCCGGTGATGTATGAAACATAGAAAAGTTTTGAGACAATTCTCCTTGATAGTTTTGTACAAAATATTACTGGTGATGTTAATGAAGAAACCTATTTTAAAACAATTAATCAAACTATTTTAAAAACATATATAAGGTCACTGCCCAAGGCAACCAGACCTGTCCTAAATTTTGACTATGTTATCATAATTGTAGGCAATGAGAATTGTCATGAAATTGTGAAAGGTATGATGGGCAAGCGATCTATATTTATCAAATGTAATAAATATGAAATGCATTTCTGAGGTATTCAATGAAAATATAGCTATGAAATTCTGCATACCAGAACAACGAGTTTTAGCATAGTAAAGCTTTGTTCACAATATAGCTATTACTAATGATGATGTGTGTTGGGTGCTGTGGAATTTCAAGCCGAGATTGATGACTTCATGTCACTTCACACAGAACAACGAGTTTTAGCAGAGTAAAGCTTTGTTGACAATTGAGTTATTACTGATGATGTGTGTTGGGTGCTGTGGAATTTCAAGCCGAGATTGATGACTTCATGTCACTACGCACAGAGCAAAGATTTGAAGGGAAATCTAGATTCCCGACATTCATCATTGCTAATTAAGACATTTGTTTACCAAATTTCTACATAAAGAAAGAAAATGCTGACAATTTGGATCACAAACTCAAACAAAAATTTTGATGGTATCTATACAAACCAACCACACACACGAAGACACAAAATACAATACCAATGAATTGGTAACATTAAATGTTGCACCTTTTCATAGAGACTTTTAACTTTAAATTAGCATTCTCCTTTGAGAAAGAAGAACAGTAACAATAAAAGTTACTGTAATTTTAGCATATTTGATTAACTTGGTTTATTCTTTAAAATAAAAAAGTCCAAGTTAATCATTGAATGTGTAAAACATGTTAATCACTGAATCAGATACCACTTTATTGTTAGATTATAATATTCAGGAAACTAATCAGATTTTGTCAAACCGCTCAGACACTGGTATGAAAATTATGTGCAGGTTAAAAAAATGGGCTCAATGGAAAGGGTAACATCTCGAGTAAAGAATAATTAAAGCAATTAAAGGAAAGACGAGGCTGCTCTGCAAGGAGTATACTTTTGCAGTGTGTTTTTCTTTATAAACTTAGCCTCCCTACACAAACAGAGTGACTCTGCAGCAAAAGGAGCAAAGCAAACCATTCAACCTCAAAAAATGACTTACTTTGGTATCAACATAGGTATATACTACACTTTAGTTTTTTTTTTTTTCTGTTGTAAGCTATATCATATAGGTTCTTGCATTGTGGTCTTGGTAGTCATCAAATGATTAGTATTCATTTAACTATGTTTATTTGTCAACGGATATGCAGCGGATTTCTCATGGACTTGTCTGAGAGATTTTGATTTCACTTCTTTGTGCTCCCAAACCAGCATTATAGACATTTTAAAAGTACTTTTCCTCGGTGTCTTCTACACGTCTTTGGTTATTTCATTAATCAGAGGAAGTTCAGCATGTGGTAGCAACAGAAAAAACTGGGTTTTCCTAGTTGTCTCAATCTGTTGTGCTCTCATTAGCATTGCACATTTCAGCAATGGCTTGAGGTTGTGGAATCGGAAGAGCTTGTTGGCTTGTATTTTCAGAGCATTTATGTGGCTTTCTTTTACAGTTTCATTGCATGCTCAGAGAAACAAATGGATCAAAATTCTGAACTCTATCTGGTGGACATCTTCCTGTGTACTTGCTTCAACTCTCAACATTGAAATCATGTTCAAAGGGTACACAATTCAACTGTTTGAAATGATACAATGGCTTGTACATTTCTTACTTCTCTTTTGCTCCTTCCAAAATCTCGGTTGTTTTGTGGCGTCCCAAAGTAAACAAGAAGACACTGCAAGTTTATCTCAGCCTCTGATTGCTCAGAAAGTTGAAACTACACAAACACAACTAGGGCGTGCTACCCTTCTCAGTAAGTTAACTTTCTCTTGGGTTAATTCTTTACTCAGACTGGGTTACTCAAAGCCACTAGCTCTTGAAGATATCCCATTTCTTCTTCCTGAAGATGAAGCGAACTTGGCCTACCAAGCTTTTATGCATGCATGGGAATCCCTTCTAAGGGAGACCAGCAATAACAACAACAACAAAAACTTGGTTCTTTGGTCTGTAGCTAGAACCTTCTCCAAGGAGAACATATTAATAGCATTTTATGCATTACTCAGAAGTATTTGCATGATAATTTCTCCTCTAATACTATATGCTTTTGTAAACTACACAAATAGCACTGAGGCAGATCTCAAACAAGGTTTTTCCATACTGGGATTTATGGTTCTAAGCAAAGTGGTTGAGTCTCTGTGTCAAAGACATTACGCTTTTGGCTCAAGGAGATCAGGAATGAAAATTAGATCAGCTCTGATGGTGGCAGTGTACCAGAAACTGCTAAAGCTTTCAAGCTCAGCAAGGACAAGGCACTCAACTGGAGAAGTTGTGAATTACATTGCAGTTGATGCATATCGATTGGGAGAATTTCCATGGTGGTTTCATATAGCATGGACTTCTGCAGTTCAACTTGTTTTGTCCATCATTATCCTTTTCAGTGTTGTGGGTGTCGGTGCTCTTCCAGGTTTAGTCCCTCTTCTCATCTGTGGACTTCTCAATGTACCATTTGCAAAGATCATACACAGTTGTCAGTCACAATTCATGATGGCACAAGATGAGCGTCTCAGATCAACTTCAGAAATTCTAAGTAGTATGAAAATCATCAAGTTACAATCCTGGGAAGATAAATTCAAGAACTTAGTTTTGTCCCTACGTGCTAAAGAATTCAAATGGTTGACCAAGATACAGATCATCAAAGCTAATGGATCATTTCTATATTGGATGAATCCCACCATTGTTCCTACTGTTGTTTTCCTCGGGTGTGCTCTTTTCAAAAGTGCCCCGCTGAATGCTGGAACCATTTTCACAGTTATAACATCATTGAGGGTAATGGGAGAACCTGTTCGAATGATTCCAGAGGCTCTATCTATTATGATCCAAGTTAAGGTCTCCTTTGATCGTCTCAATACCTTTTTGCTTGATGAAGAGCTAACTAGTACTAACGGTTATGGAAGAAATATAAAGCAAAGTTCAGTTAATGCAGTGGAAATCCAGGAAGGCAACTTCATTTGGGATCATGAATCAGTGTCCCCAACTTTAAGAGAGGTGAAGCTAGAAATCAAATGGGGACAGAAAATTGCAGTTTGTGGACCAGTTGGTGCTGGAAAATCATCTCTTTTGTATGCAGTACTTGGAGAGATTCCCAAGATCTCAGGAACTGTGAGTTATTATTAATCAAACAAATACAGTTTTTTGTCAATAACCTTTGCATACAACACTTTTTTCTCCCTAAAATTTCACAATAATGGCAAACAGGTTAATGTTGGTGGAACCATAGCCTATGTTTCTCAAACTTCTTGGATACAAAGTGGGACAGTTCGAGATAATATACTCTTTGGAAAGCCAATGGACAAAACCAGATACGAGAATGTCACTAAAGTTTGTGCCTTAGATATGGATATTAATGATTTTAGCCATGGTGATCTTACCGAAATAGGGCAGCGAGGCATTAACATGAGTGGAGGACAAAGGCAAAGGATTCAACTAGCTCGAGCAGTTTATAATGATGCTGACATCTATCTTCTTGATGACCCATTCAGTGCAGTTGATGCACAAACAGCTGCAATTTTGTTCCATGTATGAAAATAATACTCATATATTGTTAATTATAGTAAAACTATTGTCTACTCCTGAGTTTGGTGAATCAAACTAACTGCTGCATCTACAAAATTACAGGACTGTGTCGTGACTGCTTTAAGAGAGAAAACAGTCATTCTAGTGACTCATCAAGTGGAGTTTCTCACAGAAGTTGATACGATCCTGGTAAAGCATCTCATTTGGGTTCCTATTTTTTCTTTTTTACATTACATTATAGTAATTAATAATATTATAATGAAAATTCTAGGTAATGGAGGATGGAAAAGTTACTCAATCAGGTAGTTATGAAGATCTCCAGTCAGCTGGCACTGCCTTTGAACAGCTTGTGAGTGCCCATAAAGCTGCATTAACAGGATTGGATAAGAAATATGAAAATAGTAGTGATTCTGATATTGAATTTATGGTACATCCTGAAGAATCTCAAAGTTTTAATCTCACTAAAAATCAAAGTGAGCAAGTGATTTCTACCAAGGGACAACTTGGGGCACAACTTACACAAGAAGAAGAAAAACTGACTGGTGATGTTGGGTGGAAACAATTCTGGGACTATATTTCATTTTCAAGGAGCTCATTCGTGTTTTTCTTAACCATGTTAGCAGAATTTGCTTTTATTGCTTTGCAGACTGCATCATCATATTGGCTTGCTCTAGCTTTTGAAATTCCAAAAGTAACCAGTGGCCTTTTGATAGGAGTTTATGCATCATTTTCATTTCTCAGTGCTATATTTATATATATAAGGTCTTTCCTAGCTGCTTATCTTGGATTAAAAGCTTCTGAAGCCTTCTTCTCAAGTTTTACATCAGCTATCTTCAATGCTCCGATGTTGTTCTTTGACTCAACCCCTGTAGGAAGGATTTTAACCCGAGTAAGACTTCTTCCTTCTAAATTGTATTAACATATATATTTCCATCTTTTTATTCACAAGTATATAAGTAACTCCCTGTCATTTTTTCTTTCTCTATCAGGCTTCATCAGATTTAAGTATTTTGGACATTGATATTCCTTATACTCTCACTTTAGTAGCATTTGTAGCAGCTGAAATTCTAGTGACAATATGTGTAATGGTATCAATCACATGGCAAGTTCTTATTGTTGCTGTTCCAGCTACAGTGGCATCAATATACATTCAGGTTTCTTCACTTCCTAATTTTTATTTGGTAGAATTTTATTGCCTTATTAAAATCTTTATATAGAAAACCAGAGTTTTAGATCATGCTAGATTATCAAGGATTTAAAAATACCTTGACCTATCGTTTTATGGTCTTTCTCAGTGGGATTCTTGTTTCACTTCTTGACGGGGAGAAGGATTGGAGACAATAATCAATGAACTTTTTATATATTAATCTATTAGGGTTCTCATAATCCCCTATTGAGCCCCTTATCAATCTTGAATTAATAGTCGATTTATTAAATATGATGTTCACAATAGATGTAGGAAATGTTCATCTTCTAACATTATTAGCTTCCTATTCTCGATTCCTGATTAGATCATGGATCTAGCAACTTCCTTGCCCTCATATATGCATGTATATGTTTTATTTAACTTTGAAAGGGATATCATCAAGCCTCTTCAAGAGAATTGATGAGGATCAATGGAACCACAAAAGCTCCTGTCATGAATTTTGCTGCCGAGACATCACTTGGGGTGGTTACTATAAGAGCAATGAACATGGTGAACAGATTTTTCAGCAACTACCTAAAGCTTGTGGACATGGATGCAGCAGTGTTCTTTCACTCTAATGTGGCCACGGAATGGTCAATTTTAAGGATTGAATTACTTCAAAACTTGACAGTATTCACAGCAGCTGCATTACTTATTCTACTTCCCAGGGAATCTGTATCACCAGGTAATGATACATAATACTAATATTATTTAACATGATAAGGTTTCTTCAGGTTGTTAACAAACCATTAATTATTGACAATTCTCCTGTTGTGTCAGGTCTTGTGGGACTGTCTCTTTCTTATGCGTTGACATTGAAAGAATCCCAAGTATTTTGTAGTAGAATGTATAGCATGTTGTCAGACCATATCATCTCTGTTGAAAGAATCAAGCAATTCATTCACATTCCATCAGAGCCTCCTGCCTTTGTGGAAGATAACAGACCTCCATCTTCATGGCCTTCCAAGGGTAGGATCGATCTTAAAGCCCTAGAGGTAAGTGGAGTAAGCAATGTTAAATTATCACTTAGGGCTGTAGTTGAGGATGTATTGTTTATAGCAGAGAATACAGTGAAAGAAGGCAAATAGCCACAAATTCTGACAAGGAATCATAACTAATAGCACATCTTGGTAAATTATCTGTTGTGGTAGGCTCACATGTTCTCACAGACATATGTGGAGGGAGAAGTTGTGAAGTTTGGCATCACCTGCCTTAATTCTTGGAGTGTCACTTATATATTTATTGGACAACTTGACTTAATCTCAATTGGTACTGAGATGGAATCTAGAAATCAATAACATTTTAATGGATTTTATTTTGATAAAGTTGTATTGTTGTCCTTTTTCTTTTGAACCTAATAAACTTGCAACTTTTTCTTCATTTCATTTCTGGCATTTGGACAGATAACTTCTAATTTTATTGCTGTTTTTCCTACGTTGATTTCAGATTAGATATCGTCCAAATGCTCAATTAGTTCTCAAGGGTATAAATTGCACGTTTGTAGAAGGGAGTAGAGTGGGAGTTGTTGGGAGGACTGGAAGTGGCAAAACTACACTTATCAGTGCTTTGTTTCGCTTAGTTGAACCTTCAAGAGGTGATATTCTAATAGATGGGATCAACATATGCTTGATGGGGTTAAAGGATTTGAGAACAAAACTAAGCATCATCCCTCAAGAACCAACTCTTTTCAAGGGCAGCATTAGGACCAACTTGGACCCTCTAGGCTTCTATGAAGATGATGAAATATGGAAGGTGAATGGACTAGCTTCACAGCTGAAACTTCTGTAACTAATAAATCTGTGAACTCTTTCATGAGAAATTTCATCAGAGCAGGTTTGATAAGATTTGATTTGTATATTATTATTTAGGCTTTAGAGAAATGTCAGCTAAAGGAAACAATCAGCAAGCTACCAGGTCTCTTGGACTCTTCTGGTGAGTTAACAGACTTGAATCTGATATAGCCTTACTTACACATGAAACTATTCTTGTCTTTCTACATTGAGTAAAGTACAAAGTGAATGAAACTAGGCATTATGATTTATCACACTAAGATTTTCAAACCAATAAACCATAGAAGTTTAATTTTGACAAGTTTTGCAGTGAGTGACGAAGGTGGAAATTGGAGTTTGGGACAGCGCCAACTGTTTTGCCTTGGTAGAGTACTACTTAAGAGGAACAGAATACTTGTCCTAGATGAAGCTACTGCGTCTATTGACTCTGCAACAGATACCATTCTACAACAAGTGATAAGACAAGAATTTGCAGAATGCACAGTCATAACTGTGGCTCACAGAGTTCCAACTGTAATAGATAGTGACATGGTCATGGTCCTGTCTTATGGTATACAAGTTCATTACTTTTCCTTTTCAAATTTTCAGATATATCACAATTTTTATATAGTCTCATTTTAGTTGCTGGTTACTGTAGGGAAACTAGTGGAATATGACGAGCCTTCAAAACTTATGGCGACCAACTCTTGGTTCTCTAATTTGGTTGCTGAGTATTGGTCAAGCTGCAGGAAGAACTCATCGCCTAATATTAGCAGGAAGCAACATTGAAAAATATCAATTAGGAAAATGGAGTGCAAATAAATTGAATGATAATTGAATAATAGATGTGTCTGGATCCTCTTACAAATACAACGGAGCATAATATAATCTATGAAACTTTTAGACATTATATTAAATGTATGAGCACTCAATTGCATGTCTAGTCTGTGAGACATTATATCTACTCATACACCTTGTGACTTATCAACAGCCATAGTATGTTGAATCAATCCGTACAAAATACATTAAAACTTGAAGTCAAATACTAATTGAATCCTCTTACATCATCCATACAAATTTCACTTTCAACAAATAGCTATCATCTTCACCACAACACACTTATTTACAGCCAGGAACTTATCTGTGGAATGATTCAAATAAAAATTACATCAAAACAAAAAATCTCAGGAAAGACTAAAATGGGGGTTTTGTCTTCATTCTTTGATATGGCTCTTTGAGGTCGTCTAAAGCTGAAGCTAAACTCAATCTTTTCTCTTCAAGTTCTTCTAATTGTTTGGTTGTGTAAACAACAGAAGTCGAGATATACTTCACTAATTCAAGTGTTTCGTTCTTCTTGGTTTGTTTTTCTGAGTATAAAACCTCTAGTGCTGACCTCTCCTTTTCCAAAGCTTCATTTTCTTGATGAAGCTTATTTATAGCTTCCTGGATTTCCCTTTGTCTCTTTTGGAGGTTTTCAATCTCATACTTACTAGTTGAGATGGTGGTGTCAAACTGTTGAACTTTCAGTTTAGAATCTTGAAGTTTGTTATACAAGTCTCTCTTCTGAGATGCCAGATTTGCTTGTTTATCCTTGGTTAACATTTTTTCTTGATAAATGTCCACAGCTTTATTGTATAGCTCTATAAATTTGTCTACACCTTCTTCTTGCTCTTTCGTAATTTCTCTACGATGAGTGTGAAGTTTTCGTAGTGATTCATCAATTTGTTGCCGATAGGATTGGTCTGGAAGTTTCTCTAGCAACGAAGTTGAGAACACTAAGGTTCGGAATTCATTGAGGACGGTTGTTGCATCCTTTGCTTGAGCTACCTTTTGAACACAAGTTTGTGATTGTTTCAGAGGAAGGGATAGCTCATTAGAGAGTAAGTGAAGGATTGCAAATGGATTTTCATCCAACTGTTGGAGGCAACTCTCAAGGTCAAAGTACGAGTATTTAGTAACAAATTTTTCTGTATCATAAGTTTCTACAACTTGCTTATTTGATTCTTCTAACCTATCATTCACTTTCTCAGATCCCCCTTGGGAAGAGGCTTGAAGAGGTGTGCTCTGTAAATGTTCATTGGCCACCTGTGAAATCGGAAAGTCCAAGTTTCACAAAGTTAAATACTTCAATGAAAACTCTGTCGTTACATTTTTGTATTCTTTTTTTGTATTTTCAAATAATATGATAACAATTTTCAAAAGAAAAGATACTTACAATTTGTGTAGACTCTTTAGATTTTTCCTTGGGACCTCTTTTAGTAGTGCTCAGGGAAGTGCTCTCTAGCTCAACCGGCACTACCTCTGATTGTGTGACTAAACATAGAAGAAAAAATATGAGGAGAGAAAAAAAGAATCAACAAGAAAGATAGATACACATGCTTAACATGAAAAGACTTGCAGCAATCCTTGTGATTAATTATTCTCCTCTAATAATGGATTTAGACTTCATGTCCAATTTCCTCCTTGTTCCATCATATAGTTTATTCCACATTTATTCTTATTTTATCCCCTCCATTATCAATGCTTTAATATGGTATCTAGAACATAAATGGTTTTTGAGGGACTAGGAGAGTAAAACTAAAGAGAGAACCGAAAGGTGAGAACAACAACCACACAGAAAATATCAGACCAAAAATTCATTCATAGTCAAAACTTCCAATCTCATAAGCTGTTAAACAAATGTCTTTACTTATTTAATTTAGGATCTTCACAATATTTTGATAATTGAATCAAAACTTATATTTTCGGTGCTTGAAATGTTATTATCTTGATAGTTTTCATAGGAAGTTGAACCCACAACCTCTCTACCATCTCTTCCAAATTTAACACTAAGCCAAGCTCCTCACCAAATTCTTGTTTTGGTCATATCAGTAGCTAATGTGATACTTCAACCACGGTTATAATGACTTACTTGACTTTTCTCTAGACTCATTTTCATTGTCTGAATGTGACTCCATGGTCTCATGCAATGTTGCATCTGATTTTGGCGTTTCTTTATTACTTTTGTATTTGACCTGCACAGTATAATGTATTGAAAATTTGAAAATTAAATAATAATAATAAAATGTAAGTTTGTATTTTATATTTTTTACACTTCTAGTAAGATGGAAGGACAACTTTGTTGATGAAATATAGAACTCTTGACTTACCGCATTTGTCCCAGAATCAGTTTTGGTTTCCTTGTGAATAGATTTACCTTTTTCAGCTGAAACTGGTTTAACAATCTCTGAGTCTGACTCTGCATTTGAAGACAAGAAAAATTGATAAGTTGTACAAAATTACAGTGATCTAGGTTATATGAATATGAGTATGGGTATGGTAGAAATGCAAATACGGGTTAGAAAATACTATAACTATGAAACTTAAAGGTGCAAATATGCCAATGTAATTCCTTAAAAAAAGTATATTAATATAATGTTAATATAATATAAATAAAGAATATAAAGTATTTGTAAAAATTATTATAAAGAATAAATAACATACAATGTAGTAATAATGTTAACGTTTATTAAGGTTTTTTACACTATCAATCAAACAAAAACTGACATGCATGTCATGTTTGTCGAGTTTTTATATTAAATACTTTATAAAAGCATACTAAAATGATTTGTAATTTTTAATGATCATATTAATCTAATTGTTAATGATCATGACAATTTTAAGTGGATAGTTATGAACAGTTATTCATGGTTTATTGTAATAGAAGATTATAAGATATCAGTGCAAAGGAGTAATGAGTTGCATACCAGAGGAGCTCCTTGGACTATCTGAAGAGCTTGATTCACTCCAATCTTGCTGTTGATTCCTAAGCTTTGATTCGGACTCCACTCCCTCCACCAATTCCTTTTTCTTATCCGAATCAAAGTCCAACTCTTGTAAAACACTATGCACTTCTAAAACATTTACAAGCCCTACCCCACACTCTTTAATACAGATGGAACCGTCAACTTCCCCCTTATCATTTGCAACACAAAACTCAAAACAAACTTTTGACTGTTTATGATATTTGAGAATGTTGTCACAGTGTAATGGATCATACCATACATAAACATGATCCGACTTCAATCCCCTGATATCACCATATAGCCATGTTACCTTTATACCTTCTTCTGGCAAGTGGCATTTACAAAATATCTTAGTGCCATAAGTCTTCTTTCCACCAGCTGGAGAAAGAACCACTGAGTAAATGAAGCCTAGTAATTCAGAACGTGGAGGAAGTACAATGGTAATGGAGGACTTAGTGGACCGATAGAGAATCTGCTCAGGGACATTCCCTCCGGGTAAACAAAGCTCAACACTCGTATAGTTGCAGCTGTTGTATCTCCCAAATGTTTTTCTTACTAACACATTGTGATATGCAGCACTCATCATTGTTAAATGGAGGCTTTCCATGATAATTCTGAGTGAATGTTCATCCAATTTCCCACTATTCTTGAATGTAATGCGTTTAGTCATTCCCAACATCTCTATTGCCAAAGTCTTTAAGTTTGACAATGACACCAATGATGTGCAGTTAATGACACGTAAGTACTTGATGAGGGATGGAAACTTTGGCAGGCAAAGTAGCTCCTTGCAATCCTCCAGGGACAGAATTTCCAACATTTGAAGATTCTTAATGTTTTCAGGCAACCTTTTCAAATCGCTTCTGTCTAACCTTAGTTCCTTTAATTGTGTTAAGAGACTGATGTTGTCAGGGAGTTCAAACAACTTACTGCAATCCTTCAAATATAGTATTTGTAAGTACCTTAATCCATTAAACAGGAAAAGTATTTGCTGTTTGTCAATTACTAGTCCATTATCAGAAATCTTCAGCACCTTGAGATATGTCAACCAAGATAACTCTTTTAAAATATGCTTGAGTTTTAAGCCCTCCAGATTGAGCGACTTAAGTTTATGCATACTCCCTATTGATGTGCCCAGTGTTTGGATTCCTGTATTACTTAAATCCAAATTTTCAATTAAATCTGACGAAACTGCAAATTCCACCAGGTTTAAGCAGCCATTGACACTGATCTTCTCAAGAGATTTTAAATGTTTCTCACTTTTAACACTCTTGAGGTTTGTACACTTATCCAGTATCAAAGTAACAAGGGAGTCTGAGGATAAAACAGATGGATGAAGATAGCGCAAACTTTCACAACAGGAGAGATTCACCCATTTAAGTCTTGGTGCCTTAGACAAATCTGGAAGCTCCTCAAACTGCTTGCATTGTCTTAGGTTAATTCCTTCTAAATAATCAAGCTCCTGTAAATAATTCAAAAGGAGGCATCATAATGGAAAATACTCAAAAGAAAATGTAAACATGTTTACATATATATATATTCTTTAGTTACCTGGATCCCCTGCCAAAGTTGTTTTACTTTGCTGTGTGGCATGTGAATCTCAACAAGAAGCTTAGCACAAAAAGGTGATGGAAGAGACTCAAACGGGTATCCAATCCACTCAATGTACCTCAGTTTATCAGAAAATGGCTCAAGAGTTGCAGGAAGGTCAAGGTATGTATCTCTGGCACTCTGATCCAATGTGTTGTAGAATTTCAGAAGTCTCAAGGTTTTCATTTTTTTGAATGTATCAGCATGCAAAATTAAACCTTTAATTTGAGACAAATCTAATGCTATGCCTTGAATAGCACTAGTTCCCTGGTGAAACACACAAAAAGGAAAACAAGAAGTAGACAACATCAAATTTGCAACAGTTTCTATAAAAAATAAAATTGTCTTATAAAATGTCAGTGTTCCTTTTCTTTACCTTGTTTTCTTCAATCACTTCCCGAGCTTCATTATCCTTCAATCGACTACGTCTACCAGGATCCCCACTACTCTCTTGACGTACAATCTCCAAACCCATCTGTTGCAGCAAGTCATGCATATGTATTATGTTTCTATATGAAATTGTTAACAAAGCTTTGTCGGCGAGAACTTCTATTCCACTCGTTGCTTCAAAACCACAGGCATCTAGTATCCTTGTGACATGATCTTTCTGTTTTTCTTTGAAAAAAAATACAACGTCTAGAAATATATTCTTTTCAAGATCATGTAATCCAGTGTAGGTCACTTCTAACAGTTTCTGAATTCTCTCGTTAGGATACATGCTGAGTTTTCTTATAGTACTTTCCCAAAAATTGATACCTTTCGAACGAAGAGATGAACCCAAAACCTTAAGAGCTAATGGAACACCACCAGCATATTCAACTGCACTTTGTGAGAGACTCTCATAACCCTTTTTGGGATGTCTTTTCTTGAATGCTTCTAAGCAAAAAAGCTTTAAAGATGCTCTGGTTTCCCATTTCTTGACCTCATAGATCTGATCAACTCTTCCCTCAAGCAATTGCTTATCTCGTGTTGTTATGATGAGTTTACTTCTGGGATCTAGGTTCTCATACTCTCTACATAAATATTCCAATGGGTCTAAACAATCAACATCATCAAGTACAATGAAAACCTTTTTCCTTCTGAGTCTACTCATATCAAATGTTGATCCTACCACATTTGATGCAGAAACTTCCTCTCTGAATAGCTGAGAGAAAAGCTTATCAAGCGAAAATTCTTTTGCATTGGCCACGAAGCAGACGTGATCAAAATAAGGAAAGTGTCTGGCAAACAAGGCTTTAGCAATGGTTGACTTGCCCATTCCCCCCATACCCCAAATTCCAATGACTCTAGATTTTTGCAGTAACAATTCCAACTTTCCATAAGTTTTTTTAATTCTGACTACGCCTTTTAGTTCCGTAGGACATCTCAGGTGTAGCTTTTGCAATACATCATTGACAAGATTCTGGATGACCTGAGCTTCATCTCTGTCATAATAACGAAACAAACCAACCACACATATCATCATATTTAACTGTTCTCAAAAACTCCTATAAAACATGTTCTAAAAGACAAAGGTCCTGAATTTAACACTCTCATCATATTTCAATGAAAAAACAGTATGAATAAGGAAGTTGGTATCTACCTGTATGATCTGGAATCCCATCCAGAAATATTGGCTACTTCTTTGAGAGCAGCTTTCCACACAGAAACATCCTTCCTGCGGGAGATTCGGTCCCATGATGTGCTGTCTCGCTCATGCTTTGCGAATGACGTTTCGAAACTCCCACTCAGCTTCCTCACATGTGAGGGATCTACTTCATAGAAGACGGGTATAACAACAAGACCCCGCTTTTTTCTGCATTCGAGTATGTGCGCCAGCTCTTTCAAGCACCAGGTGGAGGAAGCATAGTTTTCGGATAAAACAACAATTGACAGAAGGGATTCCTCGATTGCTGTGGCGAGTGTTGGCCAAGTGTAGTGTCCTCTGGTGAGTTCGTAATCTATGAATGCGTTTATTGATTTCTGAGTGAGAGCATTCAGAAGATGGCTTGTGAAGTTTGTTCGTGTGTCCGCTCCTCTGAAGCTCAGGAAAACTTCGTACTTTATGGGAAAGGTGGAAGACCTGTCCATACTTTCCAAATTCTCCACTGTCGAAACAAGGAAAGGAAGGAACCAACAAACATCACAGCATCATATGAAATCAAATGGACGATGATGTTTTTCGGTGATTATTTCATTGCCTTTTCAGGGTGGTTTTCTCTCACTTTGATCACTTTTGACTTTTGCTAACTACACTGCACTTCAACTTCTTTATTTTTTTAATTATCTATTCTGAAGCAACTGACATTAAAATTATTCACTACCTGACATCTAAGGTCAATCTCTAAAAGTATAAAAATCAAAACTTTTTTGAAAAGGTGCCAGTTTTCTGAAAACCTTGGCTTTGTGTCAGGAAAAACTTTGTGCAGATACATAGCTATTGTTAAAGAAGAGTATTAGTAGAATTACCCTTATGACCCGTAGTAATAATGATATACAATCTTAGTTAAAACTTGTCGAAATTATTAGAAATTAAGAAAATAAAATTGTAATAGAGAATTAAATTGGATATTTCATTTTTTTTAATTATATGATTTAAAGATGGAAATTGGAACAACTTATTCTAATAAGCATTTTTTTTAAAGATAAAGTTAAAGTAATAACATATTTATTATTGAAATTAAACTTAAATAAATTATTATAATATCTAAATGTAGAAAACGAGTTAATTAGATCTGTCATTTTTCAATTTTAGGAATTAAAAATAAAAGCACTTGTTTCAAGTTTAATGTATAAATTATATAATATTATTATTTCTTTCATTCTAATAATAATTCTTACAATAATAATATTAATAATTTAATTTTAAAATAATAGAATTAAAAATAATAATAATAATAAATATTTATTTACTCAAATGTTAATATCTTAAAACAAAAAAAAAAAATTAATGTTATAAATAATAAATGATATATATGTAATTACATTTATGATCAACGTTATAGATAACAGTAGGTAGTCAACTTCGAAAGTCTACTTTTACTTTGCTAAACAATTTTTTTTCTTTTTTGAATTATGTTTTCGATGTTTCAAATATAATAATAAATATGAATAAAATTTTAGAATAAAATAATAATATATTTAATTATATAATAGGTATATGAAAGGATAAGAGTGTCAATATATTGTATTTATATCTCTAACATCGTGGCTTATCAACATCCATAGAATTTTGAATCAGTCGGTACAAAATACATTAAAACTTGAAGTCAAATACCAATTGAAACCTCATACATCATCCATACAAATTTCACTTTCAACAAATATCTTATCATCTTCAACACATCACACTTATTTACAGCCAGGAACTTATCTATGGAATGAATCAAATAAAAGTAGACTAGAATGGGGGTTTTGTCTTCATTCTTTCATATGGCTCTTTGAGGCCTTCGTAAGCTGAAGCCAAACTCAAACTTTTCTCTTCAAGTTCTTCTAATTGTTTGGTTGTTTGAACAACAGAAATCGAGATACACTTCACTGATTCAAGTGTTTCGTTCTTCTTGGTTTGTTGTTCAGAGTATAAAACCTCTAGTGTTGTGCTCTCCTTTTCCAAGGCTTCATTTTCTAGTTGAAGTTTCTTTATAGCTTCCTGGATTTCCCTTTGTCTCTTTTTGAGGTTTTCCCTCTGAGACTTACAAGTTGAGATGGTGGTGTCAAACTGTTGAACTTTCAGTTTAGAATTTTGAAGTTTGTTGTACAAGTCTCTCTTCTCATATGCCAGTTTTGCTTGTTTATCCTCGGTTAACATCTTATCTTGAGAAATGTCAACAGCTTTGTTGTAGAGCTCTAAAAATTTGTCTAAACCAGCTTCTTGCTCTTTTGTAATTTCTCTACGATAAGTGTGAAGTTTCTGTAGTGATTCTGCAATTTGTTGCCGATAGGATTGGTCTTGAAGTTTCTTTAGCAACGAATTTGAGAACACTAAGGTTCTGAACTCATTGAGAACAGTTGTAGCATCATTTGCTTGAGCCACCTTTTGAACACAAGTTTCTAATTGTTTCAGTGAAGGGTATAGTTCATAAGAAAGTAAGTCAAGGATTGCAAATGGATTTTCATTCAACTGTTGGAGGCAATTCTCAAGGTCCAAAGATGAGTATTTAGTAGCAAAGTTCCCTGTATCATGAGTTTCTACAACTTGCTTAATCGATTCTTCCAACCTATTATGCAAGTCCTCAGAGTCCCCTTCGGAAGAGGCTTGAAGTGGTGCATTCTGTGAATGTTCATTCGCTACCTGTGAAATTGGAAAGTCCAAGTTTCGCAAAGTTAAATACTTACATAAGAAATACTAGTAATACACTGCCTAATGTATTGTTTTGAACCTACTCTTTATTATTACCTGAAATTTATTAGAAATCATTGTATTGTAAAAAGGCATATGCAGATAATGTTTCACAAGGGATATTAGTCTCTCGTTATTAAAGATCACTTTGAAGGGACTCAAAGTGTTTAAAAAGGATAAATGACTTGAGTTTTGTGCAGAAAGCAACGTCTGTTGTTGGAGTTGGAAATTATTTTATGCAAGTATAAATCTTCGTGTTGGTTTCACTAGGAATCGGTTAAACTGCATAAAAATCAAGGCTTTTGGATCTTTGCACCAGAACTTGCTGTTGTTATCAGTCACCACTATGCCATTTTGCCTTGGAAAGTTTTATAGAGATCCACTCCAGTTAGGTAGGACTAGCCTCAAATTCTCCACTAATTGATTCCATCATTCTCAGTGTTGTTTTATAATTATCTTAGTCATATATGATTGATGCAGATTGTCTATAGTTGCAAATCTCAACTATCATTATACATCGATTCATGTTCTGCTGTTAATCTTGGACATTTTATATACCTAAGTTTTTCTTTATAAAGCAAACCCTACTATTACGTTTTGTATTTTTTACACTTTCACATAATATGATAAAACTTTTCAAAACAAAATATACTTACAATTTCTGTAGACTTTTTAGATTTTTCTTTGGGACCTCTTTTAGCAGTTGTCTTGGTTGCACTGCAAGTAGAATATTCAATGCTCTCTTCAACACTAGAAGGATATTCTTTACTCCCTCTATTGTCTTCAACTGAATCTAGTTCAACCATCACTACGAGCTTAGATTGTGTGATTAAATGCAGAAGAAAATGTAGGGAAAGAGAATGAATTCAGCAACAAAGTAAACCAAAAAGATAGATGTTCATTCTTAGAAGTATTCAATGAATACCTTGTATATAAAATTCCCGTAACATTTATATAATGAGATAACATCATATTCTTTATAAAGATTGAAACTTCGGTAAAATTATTTGAGTTTGATAGATGTGTATAGAGAATGTAAAACAATTTTATATCAATCAAGTACAAATGATTATTGATATGATTCTTAAGATAACAATTAACAAACCTATCATACAAGAAGATGTGTGAATGGACATGGCATAAGTTAGTATAGTTTAAAAAGTATTGGTATGCATGCATAGAATTCCTTACTTGACTTTTCTTTAGACTCATTTTCTTTGTCTAACTCTGATTCAACAGTATCATGCAATGTTGCATCTTGTTTAATTGGCCTTTCTGTATTTCCTTCGTATTTGACCTGCACAAACCAATAATTTTATTATTGGCATTATTGAAAATCAAAATAATCATAAAATGTAAGTTTACATTTTGTATTTTTTGACAGTTCTAGTACATATAGAGGGCATAGTTTGTGAAACTTTATTTTTCTATAGAAAGTTTGTCGAAATATAAGAACTTGACTAACCACATTTGCAGACTCTGTATTCTGCCTATAATTTGAGACAGAATCAGTTTTGACTTCCTTCTGAGTAGAATTGATAATCTCTTCTATAGCAGAATAATGGTTTTTCCTCTCATTGCCTTCTTCACCTGAATCCGAGTCAACCATCTTTGAGTCTAATTCCGTACCTGAAGACAAGAAAAATGATAAATTGCCAGAATAATAAATTGGACCAATGATATACGAATAGGATACGATAACTGCATGAGGTGCAGTTCTATCTCTCACGTGTAAAAATATAAATTAATAGCTGAGATTCATGCAGTTCAAGAAAAACAGAACTGCAGGAGATGATCAATTTGAAAACATGATGAGCCCATTTACAAAATGTTTATTGAGCATGGTGCCTATAGTAATGATAGTATTGAAAAATCATACTTGGACAGTTCAAGTGAGAATATAATTTTGCAATTTTTAGAAATATGAATGAATTCATAAAACATTGCAATATATAATCAGAATTTGCAGTGGATAGTTATGATTAGTTAGTTATATTGAAGATTATAAGGGTAATTAGAAGCATACCAACTATTTTATGACTGTGTTCACTCAAATTTCCTTGTTGATTCCCCATCTGATTTTTCATGCCATTGTTTTCTTCTTCATCAGATTGTTCAATTGATGTTAAGGTTATCCTTTGTCCTGTTATTAACTCCACTCTCTTCACTAAGTCCTTCTTCTTATCTGAATCCCAGTCCAACTCTTCTAAAACACTTGGCAGTTCTGAAACGCTTATAAGGCCAACACCACACTCTTTAATACACATAGAGTCATCAACTTCCCCCTTATCATTTGTAACACAGAACTCAAAACAAACACTTGGTGCATTATATTTGAGAATGCCATCACAGTGGAATGGATCATACCATATATAAACATGATCCGTGTTCAATCCCTCGATATCACTAGATACCCATGATTCCCTCGTATTTTCTCTCAAGTGGCGTTTACATATAATCTTGGTGCCATGCTTCTTCGTTTCACCAGATGGAGAAAGAACCACAGAGTAAATGAAGCCCCTCAAGTTGGAAAGTTTGGGAAGGTCAATGGTAATGAAGGACTCAGTGCTCCTATATTTAATCTCTTGTGGGACCTTGCTTCCTGGTAAACAAAGCTGAACACTGTTATAACTGTAGTCGTGGAGGTCACTGGATTTTCTCACCATGTTGTCAAATGCAGCACACACCATTACTAACTGTACGCTTTTCATTATAAGTTTGCATGAATGTTCATCCAATTTCAAGCAGTTCTTGAATGTGAGGAATCTGGTACTTCCCCACATCTCATTTGCCAAATTGACTAAGTCTGACACTGACACCAGTGAAGTGCAGTTAATGGCACTAAAGTAATTGATGCTGGATGGAAGCTTTGGTAGACGCAGAAGCTCGTCACAATTCTCCAAGGACAAAACTCTCAAGTTTCCAAGATTCTTAATGTTTTCAGGCAACGTTGTCACCTTGCATTGATCTAGCTTTAGCATGTACATATGCTGTAATGAAGGTAGGTTGTACTTGATCCAATCCATATCACGTTGTAGACAATAAGATAGCTTGATCTCCTTCAAAGATGTCAAGGGTCTTAAATCCTCCTCTAAATTGTGGCTCTTGCGTTTTCCCTTTCGCCTTACTGGTGTGCCTGGCATTTGGATTCCTTTGTGGCTCAAATTAAACATTTTAAATAAATCTAATGACACTGCAAATTCCTCCAGACTTGAGCAGCCATTGACACTGATCTTCTCTAGAGATTTTAAACGCTTTTCGCCTTTAACACTCTGGAGTTTTGTACACCCATTCAGTATCAAAGTAACAAGCGCTGCCGAGGATAAAACAGATGAGTGAAGATACCGCAAACTTTCACAACATGAGAGATTCACCCATTTAAGTCTTGGCGCCTTAGACAAATCTGGAAGCTCTTCAAACTGTTTGCATCCACTTAGGTCAATTCCCACTAAGTTATCTAGTTCCTGTGAACATTCAAAAGGTGGCATTACAAAGGAAAATCATAAAATAAAGTTAGAATGTATATACTTATCATTCTTTAGTTACCTGGACTGAGAAAAAAAAATCTTGGTTACCTGGATTCCCTGCCAAAGTTGTTTAACTTTGCCATGTTTCATGTGAATCTCAACAAGAAACTTTGCACAAAAAGGTGATGGAAGACACTCAAAAGGGTATCCAATCCACTCAATGTACCTCAGTTGATCAGAAAACGGCTCAAGAGTTGTAGGAAGGTCGAGGTATGTATTCCTAGAACTCTGACCTGAGGAGTTATAGAATCTCAGAAATCTTAAGCTTTTCATCTTTGCCATTGTGTCAGAACGCAAACGTAAATTTTGAACTTGAGACAAATCCAGTTCTATTCCTTGAACTGCATCAGTTCCCTGACAAACACCAAAGAAGTAAACTCTATCAAATTAGCTGCAACTTTCTGTCTTATAAAAAGCCAGCAGATTATTGGTTTACCTTGTTTTCTTCAATCACTTGACGAGCTTCATTATCCTTCAATCGACTACGTCTACCAGGATCTGCTGTACATTCTTGACGTACAATCTCCAAACCCATTTGTTGCAGCAAGTCATGCATTTGTATGTTTCTATATGAAATTGTTAACATAGCTTTGTCTACAAGAACTTCTATTCCACTAGTTGCTTCAAAACCACAGGCATCTAGTATCCTTGTGACATGATCTTTCTGTTTTTCTCTAAAGAAAAATACAATGTCTAGAAATATATTTTTTTCTAGATCATGCAATGCAGTGTAGCTCACTTCTAACACTTTCTGAATTCTCTCGTTAGGATAGAAGCTGAGTTTTCTTATAGTACTTTCCCAAAAACAGATACCTTTTGAACGAAGATATGAACCCAAAACTTTAAGGGCTAATGGAACGCCACCGGCATATTCAACTGCACTTTCTGAGAGACTCTCATAACCTCCTTCGGGATAACTTTTCTTAAAGGCTTCTGAGCAAAAAAGCTTTAGAGATTCTGTTTTCTTCCATTTCTGAACCTCGTATATCGCATCAACCCTTCCAACAAGCAATTGCCTATCTCTTGTTGTTATAACGAGTTTACTATCACCATGCTGGCCTTCATACTCTCCACATAAATACTCCAATGGCTCAAAACTATCCATGTCAACATCATCAAGTACAATGAAAACCTTTTTACTTCTGAGTCTCCTCATATGAAACGAGGATCCTACGACATTTTTTGCGGAAACCTCTTCCTTCAATATTGTAGAGAAAAACTTGTCCAGTGAATATTCTTTTGCATTGGTTACAAAGCAGACATGGTCATATTGGGGAAAATGTTTAGCAAATAAGATTTTAGCAATGGTGGACTTACCAATTCCACCCATACCCCAAATTCCAATGACCCTACACGATTTTAGTAATAATTCTACATTTCTGCAATTTTCTTCATTTCCAACAAGGCCCTTTAACTCAGTAGGGCATCGCAGATGAAGCTTTTGCAACACATCATTGACAACATTCTCAATGACATGAGCTTCGTCCCTAACAAAAATATGAAAATAAAAATTACCAAAGGGAAGTGGAAGAGAAAAAGTGAGAGAAACAAGACATTAGAGTATGAACTTGAGAAAGAAATGGAAGAGGTGAAGCAATAGAGAAAGCTACTTGCTTACCTATGTGTCCTAGCGTCCCATCCAGATATATTGGCTGCTTCAGTGAGAGCAGCTTTCCACTTTGGCCCTTTCTCTTCATTGGATTCCAACAGTTCTGTCAATTCCTTCTCGAAAGTACCCTTCTGATTCCTTATGTCTGATGGATCTACGTTGTAAAAGATAGGTATAACTACCAAACCCAGTTTTTTTCTGCATTCAAGAATTTCCACCAGTTCATCCAAACACCATTTGGAACAAGCATAGTTTTCGGAGAAAACAACAATTGAAACATGTGAGTCCTGAATTGCTTTGGCAAGTCCCCGCCAGACATCAACTCCTCTGTCTAGCTGGCAATCTATGTAAGCTCCGATTGATTTATCTTCGAGAGCTTTGTAAAGATGACTGGTGAAGTTGGCTCGTGTTTCTTCTCCTCTGAAGCTCACGAACACGTCGTGCTTTTTGGTGGAGGAACTCATTTCGCCACTGCCAATACAAGCAAGGAACAATCGAATCAAGCTCTGCTTTCATTTGATTTTCATTCGTTGACTTCGTTATGCTCCAACAGTTAAGTCATCATACGTTCCACTATTATACCTTTAAGTCATCCTACGTTACAGTGTTCTACCTGTTTTGTTCTTTTCTCCAGAAGTATTCAATATTATATTATATTATGTCGATCAATGTAAGTTTTGAGTTAAAAGTCATTGGTTAAATAGAAATCGAAGAGATGGATCATAAAGTTGTGATAATTTCAATAAATTTAAAGTATTCAAAATTACTTAATTAAGTTTTTATTATGTTATTACTAGAGTTGGATTTTATGGATTCAACCCAATACAATTTTTTTATATAATATATTTCCAACGTATTCACACCACAAACTCAATACTCCTCATTCCTTAATGACAAGTTCTAAACTTTAATGTGAAAACTCTAATCTCTTAGTCTATTTTACACTATATTGCATTAAGGATAAGGACAAGTGTTTAGAATCATCTAGCGATATCAACTAAGTTGTTTAATCTTAAAATCAAGTTTTATCGAAATTCAAAGCAATGATTTTGATGGTCATTAGATACATTATTCTACATGTATAGTCATGGCCTATTCATCTGCTAAGGCTATGTTTTGTCTCTGTTTTTGTAATTAGTATAATGTTTTTATATTTATTTATTTTTTGTTGATAAAAAAAATAAAATTCAAGAGTGTAAGTCCACATATAACGATTTGATATTGATTTAACAGTTTAACATCCATTATCAAGGAATTGAAAATCATACAATAGATGTAACTTATTTTAAATTTTGTATTTTTTAGTAATGTTCCAAATTCAATATATGAAAAAAAAAAATTCATGATTACAAAGAAAGATTAGTCAGAAGAAAACATCTTTAAATTTTCTAGATATTTATTTTTAAAAATATAATCAAATGTAAAATTAAATAAATTAATAATTAATTATACCCGTGTAATATATATATATATATATATATATATATATATATATATATTTTTTTTTATATATATTTTTTATATTCATGGTCCTGATTATAAACATTTGTGAAACACCTGCGAACAAGCATGACAAACATGATTTTGCCTTTATGGTTGGGTTATATATATTTTGTCATATATGAATTATGGTTATAGTCATTGAGAGATTGTAGTTCTATATGGTTATATGACATTAGTCTTACACATATAAGACCTTTGACACAAGTTTTAAACCAAAACCTTAAGACGATAGTGTTATGAGTCTTTATTCTTATATAGTGTTTAACTTGTCTATTATATCCAATGTAGGATTTTGACTCACACTTGAACTATTCCCGACATATATATATATATATATATATATATATATATATATATATTATATATATATATTTTTATTTTTTATATATCATATATATATATATATATATATATATATATATATATATATATATATTATAAATATGAATTTTACTACTTTGAATATCAAGTATTTATAAATTTATATTTAATTAATTTATTTTATAAAAACTTATATTAGTAAGTGTTAAAATAATAATTTACTATTTTTAACTTGTAAATTAGTTTGTAGATAAGAAACATAATTCTTTAATAGGTTTATTGAGCGGGAAAAGTGTTTGAAAGGTGAAAGTTTTTGAAAGTAAACAAAGGCGTTTCTAGTACAGATTATAATAAATTAATTATTAAGAAAAAAATTTAAAAATGTTGCTAGTTATGGTATCTTTATTATGAAAAAACCTAAGTTACCACAGTAAGAACTTTTGCAATCGTTGGAATCTGGCTTTCTACAATCAGAAATATTATTTAAAATGATCGTGTGTTGTGCCCTAATCATTCTTGCACATTTTGAAGGTTTAAAAGTACATTAATTCATTGATGAATATCTATTTAACGTGAAGAAATTGTTTGTATAACACGTTACTTAGTTATGATGGAATTGTATCAAATATCATTTTACCTTCTAAATACCACAACGCCGTGTTTTCGAATTCAATACGAATGAGATAAAACAATAATAGATAATACAAAAAAATTGATATCACGTAATATAATAGCTATAATAGATATATAATTATTTAGTATTTAAGCAACAAGATATTACATTTGAACTACTATTTCATGTATCTACTTTTAAGAATGTGTCAATTTAGTCCTAATTTTTGAAAGTATTTTAATCAGGTCCTTTTCAGACAAAAAAATACTAAAGTCGTTAACTTAATTCATGACATTTACTACTAAATTTTAATATAAATATCAATACTTAATTTTCTAAGTCATTTTAAATATCAATACCGTTAACGGTATTAATATTTTTTATTTTTTTTGCTAAAAATAACCTAGTTTAAACATCTTTTCAAAAGTTGTTACTCAATTGACATATGTTTAAAAATAGGTATCAAAATGATACATCTAAATAAAAGTGAGTACTGTTCCACTAATTAAACCAACTACTATATAGGAAATCCATGCAAAAGAGTACACTTCTTGAAGGCATTATAAATTAATAATTTAAATATGATAATAATAAATTTAAAAATAAATGAAAAATCAATAAAAATAATAATGATAGAAAAAAATTTATTGTACTAATAAAAAGTGTTCAAATTATTCTACGGGTATATAAACTAATTTAAAGTTCAATATAAATCGGTATATCTAATATCTTTAAAATGATTTAAATCGAAATTTTAAAATAATCAATAAGCATACCCATTTAATAAGAACCACACTAATTCAACGAATCTAAAACTTTTACAATACTTAAGTTTAAAAATTATTAAGTATAAACACGCAAGAAATGCCTTAATATAATATTTACAATAACATATATATATATATATATATATATATATATATATATATATATATATATATATATATATATATATATATATCTCTTTTATTGTTGAATCATACATTTTTTATATCAATATTATATCAATATATAATTGCTTGAATAAATTACAGATTACAATAATTTTAGTAGGCTTAATATTTTTAAATACAAAACACATTTAAAAAAAATATAATTAATTATCTCCCTCACTTTCCATACAATTAGATTTATGACTAAATAAAAAAAAATATAATTTTATTCATATATTCAAAAAATATTAAACAATATCCTCTACAATTTAAATTACTCATTTTTATCTCTATCTCATACTTTGAATAATAATCTTAATGTAGTATTGGCTGTTGGCACGATTCTTTCCTTCGTTGACGAAGGAATGAACATACGACAAGAAAATACGGTAATGGCTCCAACTTCTATTATTTTAAAATTTCAAAAGACAAAAGGTACTTGAAGATAATTTTTTAAAATGACAACTCTCATTCTAATTATTTATAATAAATAGCAAGTGTCATTTATTTATTTATTTATTTGTTTTCATATTTGTTGATTTTCTGCTTATTTTTATACATTTTTAGACTTCGTGTTGTAAGAATAACTACACTTTCTCATGTTTGGTCAAACTATGTAATTATTTTTTATTTATTAGCTTCTAATTCATTATTATTTTATTATTGTTGCATTTAGATTGCACCTAAATTTCTGCCTATACTACAGTTTCTGACCTATATTGCAGTTAGTGGCAGAGCATATGAGAAAAAGTTGCATTCAGGGGTTGCCACGTAGGACAAAACAAAACATGGTTCTTCATAATTCGAAATTTAAATTAGAAATCAAGAATAATAAATTGTATAAATATTGGAACACCCAAAAAATAAAAAACCATATTTTCCCATTCTATTTGTTACCCAAACCCAAAAAAAGTTAAAAGGTAAAAAAAGGGGAAAAAAATAAAAATGTGTCGAGGGACCGAAAATTGCTGGCATCAGAGGAGGGAAAGAAAAAGAGTGTATGCGATGTGAGACTTTCTCTTTCTCTCTCTAAACTTTGTTTTTCTTCTCTCTTTCGATTTCATTCACTATTCTTTCTCTTTCTTCATTTTGTCTCCTTCCACGATCTGCAACGAACAACACGCGTGGCGTGACTCTGCTTCCTCTTCCCTTCTCTTTCGCATTTTACTGCATTGTTACGTTCGTTGCACACCATGAACGGGGCCCTCCCGTTCGGTGCGTGTGCTTTCCTCTCTGTCATTTTTAATTTCTTTTTGTTTTAGCTGTGAGAAACTGAAAATTCTTTTTGTATTCAATTTGGTGGATTTGGTTGCACTGAATCTTCAATTAGCTGGCATTGTTGTTGATAATCGGTTACGCTTCTAGCTGGATCATTATTGTCGTTAGGAAAATTTGGAAACAGAAGATAAAATAAAGTACAACGTGAACCACGTTGGTTTTTCTTTCAGCTTTTTTTGAACGCATTTTGTTCTGTCTGAGACGCTGACATGACGTTGTTTAGCTCATCGATTTGAATTCTTGGATTTCGCAGACCTGGGCAAAGGAACGAGTGTGTTACAGGATCTCGTGTTTCTTTGTTCTTTTTATTGATATTATTCTTGTTTTAATTTTTAGATATTTTTGTTTAAAAAAAAAAATATGACATCGGAGAATGTCGTGGGTTTAAATTTGAATTTATGTTGGAATGTTTGTGCATTTTCTGGTTTCACATTTTATTGTTTGCGTGTATTCCGTTTCTTGTTCTTGGGATTGAGTACTTGCACTTTTGATTTATAATTTATTGTGGATTTAGTAGTATGATGCTTGCAATGATCAGTGTTTATGTGATCTTGGTGAATAATTCTGGGTTTTTTATGTTTTGGTAGGTTTTAAGAGAACAAATTGAGGACAAGGGGCAGGTTGATGGTTCAAGAGATTTGGGTTTCCTTGTTGCTGGGAATGTGTTAAGTTAAATATAACTCTACATTGAGCTGAATTCTGGTTAAATGACACGGGGGAGGATAAGGGCGAGGCTCCGGAGGAGCAATCTTTACACATTTGGTTGCCTTAAGCCTTCTACTCTTGAGGATGCACCTCATCCACTTCAAGGTCCCGGGTTTTCGCGTACTGTGTATTGCAATCAGCCTCTTCTTCATGAAAGGAAGCCTCTATATTACTGCAGGAATGATATATCCACGACTAAGTACAATGTTCTTACGTTTGTCCCCAAGGCACTCTTTGAACAATTCCGTAGGGTTGCTAATATATACTTCCTTTTGGCTGCGTGTCTCTCGGCCTCTCCAATTTCACCTTTCAGCCCACTGAGCATGATTGCTCCTTTGGCATTTGTTGTGGGGCTCAGTATGGCAAAGGAAGCATTGGAAGATTCTCGTAGGTTCGTTCAGGATGTCAAAGTTAATCGCCGAAAGGTTAATCGTCATAAAAGCGAGGGTAGTTTTAGTCCCAGGTCGTGGCAGACCATTATGGTTGGGGATGTGGTAAAAGTGCAAAAGGATCAATTTTTTCCAGCTGATTTGCTTCTGCTGTCATCGAGTTATGAGGATGGTATATGCTATGTGGAGACTATGAATTTAGATGGTGAGACAAACTTGAAGGTGAAACGATCTTTGGAGTCTACCTTGAATCTAGACAATGACGAAGTTTTTAAAGATTTCACTGGAACAATACGTTGTGAAGACCCAAACCCGAATCTTTATACATTTGTTGGAAACTTAGAGTATGAGCGCCAGATTTATCCTCTTGATCCTAGTCAAATTCTTCTCCGAGATTCTAAGCTCAGGAACACTGAGTACATCTATGGGGTGGCCATTTTCACTGGTCATGACAGCAAAGTCATGCAAAATTCTACAAAATCTCCTTCCAAACGAAGCACAATAGAAAAGAAGATGGATTATATTATATACACCCTCTTCACTGTCCTTATTTTGATATCTGTTATTAGTTCCATAGGATTTGTCATCAAGACTAAGTACCAAACCCCAAGTTGGTGGTATTTAAGGCCGGACAATATAGAATACCAGTATGATCCCAACAAAATTGGAGTAGCTGGAATGAGTCATCTGATTACTGCGCTCATTCTTTATGGATATTTGATACCCATTTCACTTTATGTTTCCATCGAGGTAGTAAAGGTTTTACAGGCTACCTTCATCAACCAAGACATTCAAATGTATGATGACGATACTGGAACTCCGGCTGATGCACGGACTTCAAATTTGAATGAAGAGTTGGGTCAGGTAGATACTATCTTGTCAGATAAAACTGGAACTTTGACCTGCAATCAGATGGACTTTTTGAAGTGCTCCATTGCTGGTATTGCATATGGTGTGCGTCCCAGTGATGTTGAACTTGCTGCTGCAAAGCAGATGGCTTCTGATACTGAGGAACCTGATTCAGATCTTTCCAATTTTCCCCTGCCTAAGGCGAAAGTGCGAGTTTCATGGGATGATGTTAAAAAAGATGAAGAAATTGGACTGGAGGCTGTTGTTACTTCCAAAGGAGACGAGGATCAAAAGCATGCCATAAAGGGATTTGGTTTTGAAGACGACCGTCTCATGAATTGTAATTGGTTGAAAGAGCCCAATGCTGACGACCTTTTGATGTTCTTCCGAATCCTAGCAGTTTGCCACACTGCCATTCCTGAACTGAATGAGGAGACCGGTGTTTATACGTATGAAGCCGAGTCACCCGATGAAGGGGCTTTTCTTGTAGCAGCAAGAGAATTTGGCTTTGAGTTTTGCAGAAGGACTCAATCAAGTATTTTTGTACGTGAAAAGTTTTCTGCTTCTAGACAAGTGGTTGAAAGGTCAGTACTCACAAAAAAATCTTATGTTCTTCTACTTCCCCCTCCAGGTCAGCCTGAATCAGAGAAGTTCCAAAACTTGCTTTTGCTTTTAAATTTTTTCAAACGATTTGCCCCCTACTTATGTACTTTTGGGTGAATTCTACAGAGAGTACAAACTTTTGAATCTGCTGGATTTTACTAGTAAAAGAAAACGTATGTCAGTGATCGTGCGTGATGAGGAGGGCACTGTCTTTCTTATGTGCAAAGGGGCTGACAGGTTAGCTTGCAGAATCTGTTATTCTTGCCTTGTGCCTATAGTTTCATTATTTATCGTTGTTAATGACCAATAGGATCTGTATCTTAAAATTTACACTAGAATTAAGGAAATGGAAATCACATTCAAGCCTGAGGATTTTAATCTTGTTTACCACCACTAAAATGCACCATGCATTAGAATAATCACCGCAATTTCCTGCTTCCAAAAGAAAGAAGCCACTAAAGTGCACCTCACATCCACATGAGTGCTTTTAGATATCTTCAGCATCTCTCTTTAAACTTTGACATCCATTCTTTTATTGCTTGCTTATGCAGTATCATATTTGATCGAATGTCAAAGAATGGAAAAAAGTATTTAGAGGCTACTACCAAGCATCTAAATGAGTACGGAGAAGCTGGTTTGAGAACACTCGCCCTGGCTTATAGAAAGCTTGAGGAGCAAGAATTCTCGGCTTGGAACAATGAATTTCAGAAAGCCAAAGCATCTGTTGGGGCTGAAAGAGATTCAATGCTTGAGCGAGTATCAGATATGATGGAAAAAGAGTTGATTCTTGTTGGGGCTACTGCTGTGGAAGACAAACTGCAGAAAGGGGTGGGCATTGTCTTTCTGTATAGTCGATATTTCTTTTCTTCTACAAATATTCAACCAAGTTAATTTTTTGGTTCTCTGCAGGTTCCCCAATGTATTGATAATCTTGCTCAAGCTGGTCTTAAGATCTGGGTGTTGACAGGTGATAAGATGGAAACTGCAATCAACATTGGGTCTGTCTACCACAAATCATTTGACCTTGTGAAATTAATTCCTGTTCTAATAATTAAGGTTTAACTTGTTCAATAATGCCTTTGCAAAATGATTATGAAACTGTTTTGTTTTTGTGGTACAGATTTGCTTGCAGTTTGCTTCGACAGGGCATGAAGCAGATCTGTATAACTACTCCGGTCACAGATTCTGTAACCAGTGATGTCAAACAGGTACCTTTTGTCATTGAGAAAGGGTAAAGGAGTTTACTTTATGGACTTGAGTTTCATCTGATGTTAGGCCTAGTTCTTTTGTTTAACACCCCAGGCCATCAAGGATAACATTGCGAACCAACTCACCAATGCTTCCCAAATGATAAAACTGGAGAAGGATCCTCATGCTGCATTTGCATTAATTATTGATGGGAAAACTCTGACATATACTTTAGAAGATGATATGAAGCTCCAATTTTTGGCATTGGCGGTTGATTGTGCATCTGTCATCTGTTGTCGTGTGTCTCCCAAGCAAAAGGCACTGGTAGGACTTTTTGCCTTTTCAGTTGTGATTTTTTCTGCCACATTTGTGCAGTTGCTTATTGGGGTTAAATTTGTGCATGACTACACACATGGATCCACCTGAGCTTGATAGGAAAACTTAGATCCAAGTTAAATTCAGATGGATCCATGAGTACGGTTGTGCACAATAGTCATGGCATCAGTTGATAGCGTTTTCTAACCTTTGTTGATGTATCAACTGTGAAAAATAATCTTGTTAATTGTTTTATGATGTCCACCTTCGTCTTTTGGCGTCAGGTTACAAGATTAGTGAAACAAGGTTCTGGAAAGACTACTCTAGCAATAGGTGATGGTGCAAATGATGTTGGGATGATTCAAGAAGCAGATATTGGCGTTGGAATCAGTGGGGTGGAAGGTATGCAGGTCAGTGGCATACAGGACTGGTTCTTTAAGCACAATGATGTCATTAAACTATCACCGTGAATGATGGCTTGATTTTAACATTTATTGCAAGTTGTAGTGCTGTATGTTGTGTTCCAGAAACAAAACCAAATTATAGATTTATGTTATTTTAATATTTTAAAAATTACACGGTTTAGAGAGAGAGAAGCTCTTGTGTATTTTTTGCATGTTTTGGCTCTATTTTCGAGCTAGACTATGGACCAGGCTTCTAGTCAATTCTTCCTATTAGCTATATTGTGATTAGTGCTTATCTAATGCAGTGGAGAAGTGGACTTCTCTTTGCATTTTAGTGATTACTTACAGAGTAATTTCTTCTATAAAGTGAGAAAAAGGTTGGACTCGCTTTGCTAGTAGTTATTTGCAGACTAATTTCTTCTATAAAACGAAGAAAAAGGTGACACTTAATGTGAAACTCATCTAGCACTATGCTACTACATTTTAGTCTTTCATTCATTTTAATATTAATATAGTTATGTTTGAATTCTAATCGTATTTAAAAGTTAAAATATTTAATGTCACGTGGGCAAATGAGTTGCAAGCTATTTGCTTTTGCTGTTCAGTCAGAAAACACAAGCACTGGAAATCCTTACTAACCAACGTTTCTTATCAATTAATTATTATATGCTAATTGTAAGTATACGCAAATACTAGCTTGGTTCATTGTGACAAGTTTTTGTTCTGACTGCTGAATATGGGCTGAAATAGGGATTATCAACTATTTAAATGTACACATTTATTGTTGTAGTTCTTAGAAGATATTTTGAATTAGTAACTTTGTTTGATTCCAAAATGATGTTTGCATAATTAATCTCATGTAGAATATAGTTTGGTCAGAAACTATAATTGGTACGTGTACATCCGTTAATCGTCTTTTTCATTCTTGCAAGACAACAAAATGCACATTATGTTTATGTTTATGTTTGGAATCTTGTAAAATTTCTGCAAGTTGTAGACTCAAGCCTGCAACTTTCTTCCAGGCAGTGATGGCTAGTGACTTTGCGATTGCCCAATTTCGATTTCTAGAGAGGCTTCTGGTAGTCCATGGACATTGGTGTTACAAGAGAATCGCACAAATGGTAATTCATTAATGATCATCTTAATCATTAACGATACATTGCATAGGATAGAGAATCATGGAATAATTTTAGTTTGTATGTTACTATTTCGAATTGGTTCCTGTATTTCTTTTCTGAAGTGTTATGTTAATTCATGCAGATATGTTATTTCTTCTACAAGAATATTGCATTTGGCCTCACCATCTTCTATTTTGAGGCTTTCACAGGCTTCTCTGGTCAATCAGTTTATGATGACTGGTATATGATATTGTTCAATGTTGTTCTGACATCATTACCTGTTATTTCACTCGGTGTTTTTGAACAAGATGTTCCATCAGAAGTTTGTTTACAGGTTTGTTCTCTTGAAATGTCTTGTGTGTTTCTTAGATAGTAGAATAATAGAACTTACCAATGAGCCTGTTGGTTGTGCTTTCCAGTTTCCTGCACTGTATCAACAAGGACCCAGGAATTTATTCTTTGACTGGTATAGAATATTGGGATGGATGGGCAATGGTCTCTATTCCTCACTCATCATCTTCTTTCTCGTGGTCACCATCTTCTACGACCAAGCATTTCGTAGTGATGGCCAGATAGCTGACATGGCTGTTGTTGGGACCACTATGTTCACTTGCATAGTCTGTGCTGTCAACTGTCAGATTGCGTTGACAATGAGCCACTTTACATGGATTCAGCACCTGTTTGTATGGGGAAGCATATCCACTTGGTACATCTTTCTCATATTGTATGGAATGCTTACTCCAGAATTATCCAAGAGTGCCTACCAAATACTGGCCGAAGCTCTTGGTCCTGCGCCTAATTATTGGATAACAACCATTTTAGCTACAGTTGCTTGTAATCTTCCTTATTTTGTCCACATTTCCTACCAAAGATGTTTTTATCCCATGGATCATCACATTATCCAAGAAATTAAGTACTACAAGAAGGATATTGAAGACCAACACATGTGGACAAGGGAGCGTTCTAAAGCCAGACAGGAAACCAAGATTGGTTTCACCGCAAGAGTGGAAGCAAAGATCAGGCAACTGAAGGGAAGGCTGCAAAAGAAGCAAGCTTCCATAGCTATTTCAGCCCCATCCCCATCGTGACACTATACATAATTTAACAGTTTTGGGTATTTTTAGGGTTGCTCATATTGTTTGATTCAATGGGTGGTGAATTAAAGACCCATTCACTACGGAAAAGCATAGAAGTTGCTGCTGTATGTAACATATTTACGTAGAAGTGTCAGTGTGCAATTCTCTTACCACATGGTTATGATTCAATTGACCTTGAAGAAGTGAAACAGCTAAGTTGTACTGTTAGTATTTTTCCCCCTCTTCTTGAGCTAAGTTTTTTTTTTTTTTTTAATAGTTTTATTTGGTTAGAACATCAAATCCCCAAAATTTTCTTCCAAAATGGATGAAGTCCACTGTGTATTCTTTATACTATTCAAATTCTTCGCATTGACTGTATTTATTTCATTGGTGGGTGAGGGGAGGTTTAAATTTCTATCATTGAAGAAGTCGTGACAGAAATAAAAGTTGCAGGATACCAATATTTGTGCTGCATTAATTAAAAACGTCATGGGAGGTTTCTATTCGTTTATTGACCAAGTCAGTGGTTGAATTGAAAGCTTTTGTGCTGGCACCCATTCAAATTTCATTGAAACATTAGTCCAAGATAATTATGCAAGCATAACAATAGAAGAAAACAATCTTCTTTACTTGCATTTACTTTTCCAGAACAGATAGTGAATTAGACAACACATTAATACCAGATGTACATTGACTTAAACGATGAATAATTTGACTTGGTCAGGTTTAATAGATCACCTTTTCACAAACCACTTCTTTTATTCGCATGATAAGATTTGAAATTTTGTTTACGAAAACGTAAAATGAATTATATTTAATTAGCCAATAAATTAACCACTACTTTATTCAACTACACTAAATGTTTGAAAAGTATTTTGAAGAAATTTATTTGAAGAGGATTAACTTGTTACTTATTTAATTTCAATATATTAATAGTTTTTATTTAATAACTTATTTTTAATTTTATAAAAGACAATTATTTAAGCCTTTTTTAAGATAGGGACAAATATAAGATGTGGAAATATATTCCCGAAATGAGAAGAGGAATTAAACGTCCAAAACAACGTCGTTTCTTCCTTGCAAAGAAAACAAAAAAGCTGGTAGGTTGAGGAGGGTAAGTAAGCGTGTGACACACAACCATCATTCTCACTCTCTCCGTCTCCGCTCTCTTTTATCCGTTTCTCTTTCCCGATTTTGCCCTTGTTTTTTCCTCGTTTCCCCATTTTGCCCTCTTCTTCTCCCATGACCTACTTCAACTCGTAGCTAGCTACACTCCGCGTTCGCTTTCCCAATTCCAAATTTCAGTTTCCCAAACCTCTTAGGGTTTCGGCCGAATGGAAACTCGAGTTGGGAACAAGTTCCGTCTCGGTCGGAAAATTGGCAGCGGATCCTTCGGGGAGATCTATCTCGGTGCGCTCTGCTTCCACTTGCTTCTCTTTTTTGCTTATTTACTGCGGATTTTCCTATTTACGTTAATTTGTTTTGCTTATTTTGCTTGTGTTGCCGCAGGAACTAATTTTCAGACGAATGAAGAAGTTGCGATTAAGCTTGTGAGTTTTTGGACTTACGATGTACCCTAATTTGAAGAAAAAAAAAGTTTAACATCTTTGTTTTTTGGTACTCCTGTTTGGTTGCTGAGAAATTTAAGAAGTTGCAGAATTAGGAATTGGAAAATTTCAGTGACGCTGTATTGTAGAGTTGAAATTGGAGCTATAGGATGTCGAATATCTATTCGTTTGTTTTCTATTTCTAACACGGGACTCGTTGGTTAATTTTCACTAATAAGTGCTTGGAAGTTAAGGTTTTTTGTTTCTTTCTGCTGCAAGATTGAAATTATTGGGTGAGGGGTCGGATGTGTTTAACTGAATGTTTTGCTGTTTTACTTTGGCTTTTTATTCAGGAAAGTGTGAAAACCAAGCACCCTCAACTGTTGTATGAATCGAAGCTGTATAAAATTCTGCAAGGAGGAAGTAGGCTCTCTTCTTGGTGAATTTGTCTTTGTGAAATTTTTATTTGTTGTTGGTTTGTGATGCTCACTCAGCTTAAATGTTTTTGGTTGGCCATTTTTATTTGGCAGATGGGATTCCAAATGTGAAATGGTACGGTGTTGAAGGAGAGTACAATGTGCTCGTGATGGATTTACTTGGCCCGAGTCTTGAGGATTTGTTCAACTTCTGTAGTCGGAAATTGTCTCTCAAAACTGTTCTTATGCTTGCTGATCAGATGGTAGGTTTTCCCCTACTGCGGAGACATCTTTCTTAATTCTGACCCACTTTAATTGATGTTGTTTATACATCTTAAACTGCTTACAGATAAATCGAGTTGAATTTGTTCATTCCAAATCATTTTTACATCGTGACATCAAGCCAGACAACTTCCTTATGGGTTTAGGGAGGCGTGCAAATCAAGTATGTGGTTAATTGTTGCTTTTTAAATTTTTGTCATGTTGTATATTTGATGTATCATCTTCGCATCTGCCTCATTTTAGGTGTATATCATTGACTTTGGCCTTGCTAAGAAATATAGAGACACCTCTACACATCAGCATATCCCATACAGGTACTTTACATTTATCTGACTTCATTCACCGTGGCTGCACAGTTCAACTTCAAACAGGTTCCAACTTTTAGGAATAGGGGAATGCACATCTGCTGTTATGGCAAAATCCTTTATCGGGATATTATAAAATTTGTAACTGTTTATGTGAGATTTCTTGTTAAAGAATAGAAGCTTTGAATTGATGTCAATTGAAGTTGTGAAGCTAATTCAGCTTGCACTGGAACCTTCTATGCTTGTGTTCCAACTATCAATAGCAATGTGTGTCCTTGCAATTTGTGAATGTGTTTCTTTAATCAATCATGACTTGTTTCTGTTACTTACACGAGTTGTATGAGTATTTCTTCTCTTCAATGATTTGTTATTAGTCTTTGTTTTTTATTTCTATATTATCAATTTACATAGTCTCTAAATTTTTTAAATTAATATCTAGATAGAACTTGATTTTTGTGTCTCTCACTCTGTTGCATTCTGTACTTTCATGATTTTCTGATAGTTTGACTTCCTTCTAATTGTTTGCAGAGAGAACAAAAATTTGACAGGAACTGCTAGGTATGCTAGTATGAATACTCATCTGGGAATTGGTATGCTCTTATGTCTTTCTTGATCAGTAACCTATCTTATTTCTTTGTGGAAGACAATTTATTTGGACCTGAAAATGTCATTTTCATGTTTTTTAGAGCAAAGCCGCAGGGATGATTTAGAGTCACTTGGATATGTTCTTATGTACTTTTTAAGAGGAAGGTCATTAGCCTCTCTCCTTTGTTATTTAATTTTTTATATTTTTATCACGTACTGTTTTTTCATTTGGATGTTCTGCAGTCTGCCTTGGCAGGGATTGAAAGCTGGTACTAAGAAGCAGAAGTACGAGAAGATTAGTGAGAAGAAAGTTTCTACTTCTATTGAGGTTTGATTGTGTAGTTAAGAAGGTTTTTTGGTTAATATCACATGTTCATATTTTGGTTCCAAATCATATCTGATTGTCTATTGGTTTTTTTGTTAGTCTCTCTGTCGTGGCTATCCCTCAGAATTTGCTTCATACTTCCATTACTGCCGGTCACTGAGGTTTGATGACAAACCAGACTATGCTTATTTGAAAAGACTTCTGCGTGACCTTTTCATTCGTGAAGGTTTGAGCCTCGTTCTTCTATATATGTTTTATTTTGGGATGTACCATGTTCTGTGCTCCTTGATAAAAATATTATAGGGACCAAATGAATTTTTATATGCCTTTCTTTGGGCTGTTGTTTACATCTTACACCAGGTTTCCAGTTTGATTATGTCTTTGATTGGACCATTTTGAAATATCAGCAATCTCAAAGTGCCACTGCCCCTGCCCGTGCCATTGTAAGCGCGATAACATGCTATCTCACTGTATTAGCTGATTGATTTTTGAGATTAGGTTAATTTAGTGGAAGTGACCCTTGCAGGGTCCTGCTGCTGGACCAAGTTCAGGCGTGCCACCACTAGCTGCAAATACTGATGGACAGGGTATTATTTTTCTTTTGGCTCCATCTTTCTGATCTATCGATTATTTACCTTGATTGAGATGTTTACAGACAGACTGTTACAGTGTGGTAACCATTCAATAATCTGTCAGTTATAATGTGATGTTTTTTGTCCCTTTTACTTTGTCATTTGACTCATCCTTGTTTTTCTTTTTTGATATGCAACTCTAGCTTATTTTTATGGGCGTCTTCTTTGTAGGTGGAGAGGATGGTAGGCACAATAATTGGTCTTCATCAGATCCTACTCGTAGGAGAAACCCTGTACCTTTTGCTAATGATGGCGTGTTATCGAGACAAAAGGGTCCAGCTATATATGACTCAACTCAACCTAAAGATGTTATGGTGCGTGTATTTATTTGTGACATTGTTGTTACTTGTGCTGTGATGTCATGATATTTCTTGCAGAAAGTTTAAAGATGATGGTTTCTTTATGCATTAATTTTCCGAATTCTTAAATACCTTATTTTCTTGTCTGTATTGCGTTTATTTACAGATGAAGCACTAAATAAATACGTAATATAATATTCAAAACTTAGCTTTATGTTAGACATTTTATATATCATTCCCTGGACTTGTAAATTCTTCAGACTTGTGATTGCCTTGTCATTTCAAAGTTCTAATCATATGTGATCTATCTTACAGGTTGAGGTTATACTTGTTTATCTGTTTATATGGCAATTAGTTTTCGTGTTACTCACGAATATCTGTGCATGGTTTATCAGTTGTCAAGCTCTAATTTTTTCCGGCCAAGTGGATCAGCAAGGCGAGGTGCTGTCTCAGGCAGCCGAGAATCCCGTGATGTAGTTGTTGGCAGTGAGACTGAGGCTTCTCGTCCTCTGCCTCTGGATTCAAGTCAGGGAGTACTTCGTAAAATGTCTGTTCCTGGTGCTCAGAGAAGTTCAGCAATCACGTCTTCTGAGCACAACCGTACATCCTCTGGCAGAAACACATCGAATATAAAGAATTTGGAGACAACTCTTAGGGGTATTGAGAGCCTACATTTCAATGAAGAGAGGGTACATTATTAGTAGCTACCACTCTCCATGATCACCTTTCTTCTTTGTAAATTCTAAAAGGCTTATACTCTTTTTGACGAACTAAGGAGTGAAATGTTGTCTATGCATGTGTTGAAGAAAAGCTGCGAACAAGTAAGGAAGAATTATGAATTATCCCCCTTAAGTATACAATAATAAGATATGCGTAGGCAGCTTCCTAACTAAACTGACCTTGTAAAAGGCTTCGTCTGTGCATACGCTGTCATACTGACAAATGTTTTGTTTCACCTTTTCATCGTTTTCCATGATTGGTTTGATATTTGTTCATGTCTGGTTCTCTTTCATTGATAAACTATTAGTTGGGAAATTATAAGATTTCTTGAACAAGAGAGTTGTCTCTTTTTAATGTTTCTCTGCCACAACTACTGAATCCTCGGCCTCAGTTGTTCAGTTCTGATTACATGTTACAGAAACATCCTCAAATATAAGCTATTTATGTAGTTACAATGTATTTAAAGTGCAACCTTTTCATATTGTTATTTGATTTTGAACTCCAATTTATGATAAAATTATTAAGTTCGGTGATAATTTATATAATAAATTTGAATATATAATTTGATGAGTCTTGACTCTTTCAAACTCTATTAAATATTCTCTTTTTAACGTCAATTTCACGTACCAGTCGAAATTTGTGTTGACTATGTCAAATTACAGCTTGTATTTTAATATTTTGTAAATAGAAAATATAATTGACACATGGATATTTATTTATTTATTTACTATGAATTTTAATTATATAAAAGTTAATATTGATCTTGCATGCTAATGAAGTAGATATTTTTCTTCTGACATGACATCGCCAAGGTTCAAATCCTGATGTGTTGGTTAAGAGATACAAGTCTTCATAATTTATGTCAACGAATGTAGATAAACTAAACAGTAGTAGCAAATAACACTTTTCATTATTTTCTACGCAAAAATATTTTCTTGAATGCCGTTTCATAACAACTTTGAAATCAAAGCTTGAATGCCGTCCAATTATAATTGTTAAATATTTGAAAGTCATAAGCAATTAAGATTGAATTGCAACACAAGTCCTTTGTTTTCCAATTCAAATAAAATAAACAATATATCAGTGACTTGAACTTTGCGCGTTTCATTTTGATACCCCAGTGTAAGTATTGTACATAATCAACTAATTGTATAATGCTTTAAATACGTTCTGTGAAGTAATTATCATAAAAATTGACGATTTTTAATGATACATTTTTATTGCATAAGAATTATTCAAACTGTATATATTTTAGTCAAATTCTCTTTTTCAATATTATGTATCCAATTAATGATAGAGAGAGGCATTAGCATGTGTTTAGGCTTATAGATCATTCATTATTCCTTAGGCTTGTCACCATCCAAGAAGCGCTTTCCATGGACTCCCACTTGTGGGGCTGTTAGGATCATATAGTTTGAACTAATTAATCAATGGGTAATCGTATTTTGCCACCCAAAATTCTTTTATACTCATTAACACTATTTTTTACTACCCTTCGTTATTTTTTTTTTCTTTAAAAATACAAAAGTTCACTTTTGTTATCATTAGTGTAAAATAACATTTTTCCTTAATCAAGTTAAGATATATTGTAATAGTGAACGCACCTATTATATTATGTTGTACACTTCAATGAAAATTCCATTTTCATTCTCTCATCAAAACTGTGTAAACTTTAGCACACTTCTTCACTATAGATGCGTAAGTCTTGTCCTAATTCTTCTTGAGTGTTGATATCACATGCAAGAGTGAAACAGAGTGAATAACACAACCAATTCTTTCTTCAACTAATTGGCTTTATTGATCTCTCTGCATTTTTTTCTCTGCCTTTCATTTGATACTCCTTTCTTAGTTGAAATTGTATAGTCCCCTGTACCATAATACAAAAAAAGCATTGAAATATGACTGGAGAAAATCATGGAATATCTAATAATAGCCGCTAGGACATAGCTTGGCACCCCATATAAAAGTTTCAAAACTTAAACTAATAGTTGCACCCTTTTTTTCATCTGGCAATTTGCTAATGGGAATGGACAAGGAATAGTGTTGCTGAAATTCAAGTTAGAGTCTAAGTTTCATGTGGATAAAAATCAAAAGCTTGAACACCTATAAAAATGTTGTCTTAAAATTTTGGATTGAAAGTGGTGTCAATCTCTTATACATCACCTTTATGTAATCTCTCTCTATTGAATCCTTTCACCACAACAACACATACAAAAAAGAAACACAAACACTTTATCTTAATGTTTTAAATTGAAAGTGATCTTAATCCCTTATCTGGCTTGGGGTAATATCTCCCTAATGAAGTCTTCCTAGAAAAGAAAAACTTCAAGTCTGAAGTTATCATAAATCCTGATTAATCTATGCAGCCAGGATTTATTAATTTTTCTTATAAATAAAAAGTTAAACTGTGTCCCATACTTTCACTCACAAGAAGGCCATTTAGTATTGTTCTTTTTTTTCTCTTTATGACTATCAAAATAAAATTGTACAGCGATCGGCCAAACTCTAGTTAGAAACCATGAGCATGCATTACTATTTGGAAATTCAGCATCAATCTGCTAAACCAGATCAGGCCTCCCTTAAAGCTTAGAGGAACTTCATGGAGTTCAATACATTAGAGATGTTTTAGCCTTTATAAGGAAGAAAATTTGGTTTAAACAGATTCAGAATCCACCTTAAAACAAGTAAATCACAACAAGGGAATACAAAACACAAAAAAGTAGTATGTTACTATATATTCTGCATAACTATATACCGATTGATCACCACCATCCATGAACAGCTTGTGTATATGTGTTCTTGATCCACCTTAGACTCTTCCTCAGTGAGCCTTTCATTTTTCCTTCCACAGAATATATTTTATAGCCAGCCACTCTCTTCTTCCTCTGCAACTCAGGGTCATTGAAGCTCCAACTTTTTGATACTTTGTTAGCTGTGTTTTTCCCTTTATCCACCTTCACTTCCTTCTCCTTACCTATCTTGCATGGATATGCAGAACCCCCATAACTTGCACTGTAACTGTAAGACCTCAGATCCTGCATACCTGTTGGAGCCACCCTTCCTCCATTGTAGTTTTCAATCTGCAGACTCTCACTTCTGCATGATTTGGATCTGAATTCCATGGTGAAAACCACACTGCACAAACACAAGAGTGAAGAACTAAGGATGTGTAGCTTTAAGGAGAGAAAGAATGAAGCTAAAAGAGATGGTAGGTTGGTCGGTTGGTTGGTTTTGCTTTTTTCTTGTTGTATTATATTAGTATTGTTCATTGCTTCTCTTTCATAACTTCATATAATCAAATCTTTGAATAGGAGACAGATGAAAAAGATAATGTTATTCTTTGTTTTGTCGTTTTTATTAATGGAGTCTGTGGGGGCATTCAACATGGTATAACTGTTTAAGGTATTCTGGTTTGACCAACTCTTACACGTGTAAGTGATAAAACTGGTTATGCCCTTTTCCCAAAATACAAGTTAATGCACCGCCCTCTTAGCTAAAGTTCTGAACTTGCAAAAGCACATTAACTTCGTATAGTTCTTGAGGTTACTATTGATTTCTTCAGAAGTATTAATTGAGAAGTTAGATGAAGAGCTGAACTTTACTAGTTCAACCTTCTTCCTCCACTTTTAAGTTTCTTTCACTGATTATGTTCCTTGAGATCAAGATTCTACATTTACATTAATGGCTTTTGAATCTGGTGTTATGCACATAAGTGGATAAAAAACATAAGTAATAAAGAGATAAGACATTCATGTGTATATAAAGTGAAGGTGTGACAGAGGAGGCTCCCCCATTCCTGTTATATATTTTTACAAAATCTCTGTTCATGAAAAAGCAAAACACTCTGATTTTTTTAGTCAATTGTGGTCCACACTCCACATCTGAAATAGTATCTTAAAATCTAATGAATCATCCCACATGTTTGTGTCTTTGGCATCACCAATCTAGGTGAAAATTTCAAGTACTTGTATATATATACGAAAACAGAGCTTGAAATTATTGACAAAAGAGGCAAAAGGCATGCAAAATGTTTTCAAGGGTAATTATTTACATCTAATAAGAAAAATGACTTTAATATGGTTCATCAATGTAGCTACCTGCCAAAATGAAATTATTGTATCAACCAAAGGAAATTCGTAGAAGAAACTAACAGGTTTCATAGACTTCTGTTATTTTCGTAGCACCAAGTGACTAATTTCAATACCAGAAGTTTCTTCTTTTTCTTGAGTTGATTTTAGAGTTCTGTACCAAACTTTATCTCAAAGTTTTGGTTGAAAGTGCATAGTAATATTCGTTATTAGTATTATCAGTGTCAGTACCTACAATTGAAGCAATCCTCTTCATACTAACTGAACGATATTATTCGCATGCTGTCATATTCTTAACCTTACTTCAATAATTCAGCACTGAAAGTAATGTTTGCATTGTATAGATTCTGAGTAAATATATCTTTTTATCATTAGTCTGAAATACTGAGTGTAAAATAATAAAAAAGGAAAAACCAACTCTTTAAGAAAAATAAATTCACAATACATTTCTTTATTTTACGATTTTTCCCTATAAAGTATTTTAACTATTTATAGAAGTTGATTTACAAATCTATTTATGATAAAAACTTTCAACTATCGATTTGATGTAATTCAAATTTTATATTGAATTAAGACTAAATTAAACTGATATGGTTAGCCACTAAAGTTGTAAAGCACTTGTAGCAAATAAATCTGTGATTAAACTTTCCAATCAGATTATATGGTTCACAGAAATCTAAAAGATTTTATGCATCCCTTTCAAATTTGACTCTTATCTGAGTCAAGAACATCTGAAATCGTTTTTCCCATGGATCAAATTAATATTAATACGTTGCACATCAATAGATTTAAAAGCCAGCAAATCGAACTCTGCCATACTATTAGAAATTTGTTTAATTTTCAAGACGGTTCTATTAAAAATAGTTAACTGAAATCTGGTTTAAAACTAGCATGCTCAAAAGATTCGCAACTGCAGCCTGTGGGGTGTGTTCATATCATTGTAAATTGCAATGGAAACAGACTGTGCTGCAAAAAAAGAAATACAGATAAGACAATAAAGTAAATGCAGGCTTCAAACAACAACCTGCTAATTAATTGATTGATTAAACAAAATTTATAGAATCCAATACAAATAGCATCAGATCATATGTCTTTGATCTCTAATGTGGATAAAATATATAAAGAGAGAGAGAATGAGCACAAGATAACAATAGAAAAGGGCCTGATGACTTAACAGAGAACAAAAATTAACTCATCAGAGCAAATCAGCAACATTTGATGGCAGCTCCTCTACAGTCACATTGTAGAACTTCTGAATATCAGACAGCATTCTGGAATCATCAGCTGTGACAAAGTTTATAGCAACTCCTTTTCTTCCAAACCGGCCACTACGGCCTATGCGGTGGAGATAGTTTTCAGGCTGGGTTGGCAGATCATAGTTTATGACCAGGGACACTTGTTGCACATCAATGCCACGGGCCAGAAGGTCGGTGGTAATGAGAACTCGAGACGAGCCGGACCGGAATTCACGCATGATGATGTCACGTGTGTTTTGGTCCATGTCACCATGGGTGGCAGAGACTGTGTGGTCATTGCTTCGCATCTTATCAGTGAGCCAGTCGACCTTGCGCCTGGTATTCACAAAAATGACACTCTGGGTGATAGCCAGAGTCTCATAAAGGTCGCATAGTGTCTCTAGCTTCCACTCTTCCTTGTCAACATTGACATAAAACTGTTTGATACCCTCCAGGGTCAGTTCATCGCGCTTTACCAAGATTCTCACTGGCTTATTCATGAACTTCCTTGTAATCTCAAGGGCTTCTGGTGGCATTGTAGCAGAGAAAACCCCAACCTGAATTTTGGATGGCAGCAGCTGGAAGATGTCATAGATCTGCAACACCAACCAACATATTCTCAATGTCATGAATGAAAATACAAAACTTTTACCTTTCTCACGGATAAGCATATTGATTGAAGAACAGAAAATTCCTGTATCCAGTCCAGATGAACAAATATTGTATTTTGTCTCATAACCCTCCCCATCTATGTCATGCATTCAAATTAAGCTAGATTGGAGGTAATAAGTGCAATATACCATATTATAGACTCCTATAGAAGATAATGAGCATAGGCCTTCACTGCATAAAGGTTTTGGACAGTAATTAATCTATTTGTGCTTTATAAACATAAGGGAATTCACACCTCAAACTTCCAGGATATTTACCAACAAAAGAAATAAGATAATCAACAAGTACATGAGAATCAAGATTGGTGCACTAATTAAATTGTGGAAAGGGGAAACTAATCAGAACAAAAACCTGATCCTTGAAACCTCGTGAAAGCATTTCATCAGCCTCATCCAAAACAAACATCTTTATGTAATCTGGGCGGAGAGACTGCCTCCGCAGCATGTCAAACACACGGCCAGGAGTGCCAACAACAGTGTGGACACCAGCTTGGAGAATGCGCTGATCCTCACGGACACTAGTTCCACCAACACATGCATGAACCTTAACACCAAGGTAATCACCAAGAGCTCGCATAACTTTCTCAATCTGCTGTGCTAGCTCCCTTGTTGGTGCCAAAACCAAAGCCTGGCACTGAACCAATCCATAATCAAGCTGCTGCAAAATTCCAGAACAGAATGTTGCTGTCTTTCCTGTTCCAGATTGAGCCTGTTGAATCACATCCAGACCCTTGCAGAAAGGAACAATTCCTCTTTGCTGGATTGCAGAAGGCCTCTCAAAACCTTAAGAACAGCAATAAAACACCATAAACACAACAATAAACTTAAAAGAATTTTAACGAAACTGCATATAACTTCAATCAATCTGCCACAAATTAATTTATTTATGCATTTAATTGAATGCTAAAGATTCTCAAAGAGCAATTGGCAAAATAACAAATATGAATAAGCACTTAAACTAAGAGGGTCAGTCTGCCAGTAGGTACCATAAGCATATATGCCTCGCAGAAGATTTTCTTGTAATCCCATTGCATCAAAGCTGTCGTAGACTTCATCATAAGAGGTAAAGAATTCTTGCCCATCAGTGGACAGCCTGTGTATTTAATTTGCAAGACAATAACAGAAATAGTACATTAATAATTAATTAATAAATAACAAAAATATTACAATACTACATGTGAAGAGTACAGTAAAGGAACTTACAATTCAGTCATCTTAGCATCATATTGGCGACCATCAAATTGTGTTCCTTCTGGAGCCAAACCTGCCATAACTGGAAAAAGCGAAACCTCTGTCAAAAAGGAAGACCATACACTCAAATAATAAGGCGAAACTGAAACAGATAACAAAGGAATAGTTGCAAAACAACACAAGAACCAGATATCATACAAATAACTAAACCACCAATACCTCCACTAGGAGTTTCTACTGGATATGTATAAAAAAAAAAAAAAAAACATCCTCCACTGGGCATATTTAACAGAAGAAACAAACTTGAAATACATACAGGAAGAACTGCAAGCATTAAACTTCTGTTTGTCTCTGATCTCACGAGATTCACAGGGCAAAAAGGATACATATCATACCCAAAAACAGATCTTTCAGTGTCGAATACCCACTTTGCTCACTCCTCCATGATTCAGTTTAACAGTGCCAAAATCAAACTTAAACTAAACAACAAAAACGAAGTGATCATTGGAAACTTAAGCTCGCTTAGAGTATAACATTTCATAGCATCAGAAAACGAATCAACATTTTATTCTGCTGATAAAAAGAAAAACCTATCAGACATGCACTACCCCCGCAATCCCTTAAATCTAAAAACACGATCTTTTTGTCCAGGAGCTTAACGCACAAATAGATAACGAATCTCAAACTTCTGGGTAGAATTAAAATGAGAAAAAACACATAGATCACGCCCAGATTCATAGCAGAGAAATAGAATGAACAATGAATAATTAATCAAATAGAAAAGAAAAAAAGAAAAGAAAAATAGATACCTGGTGGAAGCTTGAAGGGTTGATATTGGAATAAGGAAAGAGAAAAAAGAGCAAAGGGGTAACTCCTCGGATCTGCACCGTGGAGTTAAAGGGAGGCGAAGGAGAGGGAGAAGGGAGTGTTATAGGAACGAGGAAAGAAGGGGCAAAACAGTAAATATAGCTTTCCACGTTTACCCTTTCAGATGCCTTCTGGGATCAATCAATAATCATATATAACATCCTTTCTTATTCTTATTTTCTTCTTTTATTTTGATTTTTCATTTGATATTGATATAGATATAGATAATGAAATAATAACATGATGTGATAAGATATTATAAGGAAGATTTTATTTATTTATTCTAAAAACGACCAATAAAAATACTTCAAAAACATATTTTAATTTCTATGAAAATAAACAATGTCACTTATAATACAACATTAAAAATAAACAAAATATTGTAATATCTCTAAAATAAATTGTACAAGATTCATATATATATATATATATATATATATATATAATTATATTCGTTTAGATTGTAGTAACTTTTAATATTCGGTTAAATATGTTTTATACTTTCAAATTATTATCAAAAAATTGTGTTTAATTGTTAAACCAAATTCTGTATTTATAAAATTCAATGTAAAACATTTTTTTCCGCAAATAATACGTAGAGATTATATTTAATTTATTATAGAATTTATTTGTCATATAAAAACCACTTTATATATCACTAATATAAATACAGTGACTATCGCATTTGTTTGTAAAATTATTTACATGATATTATATTAATAGATTATAATATTATAATGTTATTAAATTAATATATAAAATAAAATTATATTTATTAAAAATAAAATGAAACATATCAGAAAAGATTAGAGAATAATGGTTGATAAATAAGAAAAATAAGAAAAGAAACAAAGATAGGCAATTCTATAAAAAACTTGTAAAAATAACAATCAATTTTCAAAATTTAATTTAAAGGATAAATTTGATATTTTAAAATGTAGACACAAAAGAGAAAATTCTCTTTATATATTGTTATAGATTTATCAAAAAAATATTTTATTAGATACTTTATAATTTAATTTAGGAATGAAACAATTTTTTATAATAGTTTAAAGATAAAAAATATATTTGAATCAGATTTTTTTATATATTCTAGGTGCAAGAAGCAGGTATGGAGGTGAAGGAAGTAATTTTTCACGAAGAAGAGGCACGTTCGGGAAAACTGTTTTGGGCCTGGCCCATTGGATAGTTTTAACAAAGGCCTGAAGTAAGGAACCCAACCCCTTTGTCTATGTGAGCATCGGATCTCAAGAAATCGCCCACAGTTTTGGTTGATTCCATTCTTCTGTTCTTCTTCATCTTCATTCATTCACACTCTCAGGTAAATTCACTCATTACTAATTACTTTACTCAAAACCCTGATGAAGCTCATCTGAACTTGCTACCATTCAGATGCTCTGAGCCTTCTTCGTTTTCACTTCATTTTCCTTTCTCAAAATTGCTTTAGATATAATCAGATGAACATATATGTATATTCAAGCTTTGCTGTTTGGTCATGTGTTCTGAACATGCTTTCTTGTTTTTGTGCCAAAGAAGTGAAAATAGATTGTTGGGTTATTGAACTGTTGTGTGTTGGAGACTCATATTGACTAATGTTGTTATTGTATGACTAAAATAGTGAATATAGGAAGGGGATAACCCTTGTCGTATAAACTAGTTTTTGGAGTTGAATTAAGCCCAAATTCAAATTCTAAGAAATAAAAATATAAAATTGTTTGTTAAAATTGGACTGAACTTGTTTGGAACGATTAAATTAGTTGAGTCAGGTAAAGTTTCGGTCAGGTGTTCTGCCTACCGATGAAATATTGAGGGATATCTCTTCTTGAACTTTTGCAGCCAATCAGTGCTATGGAAAAAAATTTCTTCTTTTATCAAGTTGTTTGAAACATAGTCATTTGTCATTCAGATTGTTGTTCTAAGAAAATTTCAGACGGTTGTCTCTGGATCAACTGAAGAAACCGAGATGGGAATGCATCTTCTGGTATATGTTTCCTATAGTAATGGGTTTAGTGTTAAGTTTGCCTTGGACTATAATGGATCTCCGACTATTGGTTGGGGGGATATTCTTGGTGCAAACCAAAAATAAAACAATGGATCTTGTTGTTTGGTGTTGAATGTTGCAAAGCAATCCTTTTTTGAAGATGAATGTTGGAAATATAATTGTATTGAATGTTGATTATTGGAAATTTTCCTTTTTACTATTCTGTTATCATACATAATTCTATTTGTGAAGTGTAGTGAATTTCAATTTGGCTATTTTATCCTCTGCATACCAAAGCCAAAGCTAAGTTTACTTGTTTCACTGAAGTAGCAGTTTCCAACTGGAACAAGTCACTTTTTAAACTTTCAAGCATTGCTTCTAGGATCTTATATAGTGGCTATGCAAAGTAAACTCATAATGGCCAATGCTGATTAACTTGTGCAGAAGTTGTTAACTTGTAATGTTAAAATAAATACCTATCATTATCTATTAGTGCAACTCTGATCCCATCAAATATGCATTTCATAGTATGACGACTTGTTACACTTAAACATGGTATCTTGCATTTCAAAGAATACTTTCAGCAATAACTAGAGTTTCTTTAAGAGTTAAGTTGTATGTTTTGTCCCTTTGAAATGAGAATGGGAGATAGCCTGTAGACATTTGTATTTCTTTTATTTGGCCCACACTGGATCTTGGCTTGTAATTGTATCATAAAGATCAAGTGGCCAGTATTTAAATCTAAATATTAGTTTGGATTTTTTACATGATATATATAATATTGGTGTCTGCTCACTGATTGGAATATAAGTAGAAAATAGCTGGCACAAGGCATTGATCAAGGAATACTGAAGTTGCGGGAATTAAGAGAAATTAGGCTTTGTTCTACTAAATTTGTTTACTGAAAAATCTTTATTTTGTCTTTCAGACTGCATTTTTTGAAGCATTTTAAATGGTTGACAGCAATCCTTCCTCTGGGTCACCAGAAGAAACACAAAATCCAAACCCGGATGGGAATGCACCTGCTGAAAGTGATCTTGCATTGGATAATTTAGTACAAAAGGTTCAAGAATCTCTCTCCCTGGAAAAAAAACATAAATTTTGGGAAACCCAACCCGTTGGGCAGTTCAAGGATATAGGAGACTCCAGTTTGCCAGAAGGCCCTATTGAACTTCCGACCCCTTTATCTGAGGTCAAACAAGAACCTTACAACCTTCCTGACCAATATGAATGGATTACTTGTGACATCAACTCCGAGGACGTGTGTGAGGAAGTATACAACCTTCTTGCTCATAATTATGTTGAGGATGATGAGAACATGTTTCGATTTAAGTACTCAAAGGAATTTCTGCGCTGGGCTCTGCAACCTCCTGGATATTTTAGGAGTTGGCATATTGGTGTTCGAGTTAAAAGTACCAAGAAGATGGTTGCTTTCATAACAGGTGTTCCTGCTAGAATCCGAGTTCGTGATGAGGTTGTTCATATGGCAGAGATCAATTTCCTGTGTGTCCATAAGAAACTTAGAACAAAGAGGCTTGCTCCTGTCATGATCAAAGAGGTGACTAGGAGGGTGCACCTGGAAAATATGTGGCAGGCAGCTTACACTGCTGGAGTGATTCTTCCTACACCAATAGCAACTTGTCAATACTGGCACAGATCTTTGAATCCCAAGAAGCTAATTGATGTTGGTTTCTCTCGGCTTGGTGCACGAATGACAATGAGTCGAACCATCAAGCTTTACAAGCTGCCAGAATCAACAGTCACCCCAGGGTTTAGAAAAATGGAAATTCATGATGTTCCTGCAGTTACAAGGCTAATTAGGACTTATTTAAGCCGTTTTGTTGTTGCACCCGATTTTGATGAAAATGATGTGGAGCATTGGCTTCTGCCAAAGGACGATGTTATTGATAGTTTTCTGGTTGAAAGTCCTGAAACTCATGAGGTCACTGACTTCTGTAGTTTTTACACACTTCCTTCTACTATCCTTGGCCACCCTAGTTATTCACTTCTGAAAGCAGCCTATTCATTCTATAATATTTCCACTGTCACTCCTTTGCTTCAGCTGATGAATGATGCTCTCATTGTCGCAAAACAGAAGGATTATGATGTTTTCAATGCATTGGATGTCATGCAGAATGAGACCTTCTTGAGGGAACTCAAGTTTGGACCAGGTGATGGAAAACTTCATTATTATCTTTACAACTACCGAATAAGGCATGCATTGAAGCCGTCAGAGCTTGGGCTTGTGCTTCTGTAGTCTAAATTTTTTAAATTTGTCATGTTATGGATGAATTGGGATTCATGATGGTTTTGTTTAGACATTGTATGGTTGCGAATTATGTGATGATCAAGTTAGACCTTAAATTTTGTTTTTACTTTTGAACAAACAAGTTTTACAAATTCCTTGGAGGCAACCCTGTGATGATGCCACAGACTGGTATCTAGTTCCTTTTTTTTTGTCTTTTGTGATGACTTGTATGTTTGTCTTGTAACATTTTTTTTCTGCAGAGCATGGGATTTTTTTCCTGGACTGAAAGCAGAGTAATAGCTTATTCTACTGCATGTTAGCCATCTCAACGTGCATTTGAACAGTGTCAATTTCCTCATATTTGTCAATATCTTGAAATTTTAATGATAGAACACGTCACTTTAATGATATTTCGAAGGACTTCTTAAAGAAGCATCACCATGTAATGTTTAGCACATCAATTATCATTTATAAGATAAAGGCGAATGAAATTATTGCAATTTCATTGAATTGATAAAAGTAATAATCTTTATTAAAAGTTAGCACTGGCAAACTTATTTGATATTCGATTACGAAAACCTTTGCCAAATTTCTAAATTTAAGATAAATAACAAAGATAATTTATAATTATAAATACCTATTGTCACATCCAATTGAAATATTAGTCAATATTAAAAATATTAGCAATTTGATTTTGTTTAATTTTTCATTAAGAAATCACTTCAAACAAACATCAAGTCAGATGCAATTCTGTTGTATTTAATTTTAATATAAAATCTTAATCAAACTAATACTTTATAGGGAGTATAATTCAATTACTTCAATGGTCTAAAATAAACCATAGAAAAATGTTATGATTGAATAATCTTTAGCATCACCCTTAGCTATCTCATGTTTCAATTTCACTTTCAATTAAATAATTACACCACATAGTCAAATTCGGGACAACTAGAGTCAAGACACAAGAATGATTTATATTACAACGCCAAAAGAACATAAATGAGTGTTGTATTGTATACACTTCGGCTTCAAATCCGGGCAGATTTGGTGGACCTATAATACTTCTAGAGAATAGAAAATATGCACGGCCTGCCTATAAATATCACTTTCCATACAAATTTTAAGAATAAAAATTGTTAAATGAATCTGATACAATACACCCAAAAAAATGTTAATATTCTATCTCAGTGAATAAACAAAATTTTACATTTAGAAATCAACATCAAGATGAATCTATTCATAGACCTATTTCGTTTACCATTTTAAGCCAAGAGGATGATTTCACCACGGGAACCTGCAAGAGAAGACCCACAAGATCAATGGTAGCAAAAAACAATCAAAAGGATTAAAAAAATCACAAATTAGTGCATCTATAGTACATTGTTCATATATGTCCTTTGCTAGCTGCAACATTGAATCACTATGTTCAACCAACAATGATATTTTTTCTGCCTCCTTTACGGCTTCCGCAGCCAGATATGATTTACTTTCAGCATCAGCAACTCTGTAGGCTGCAGTATCCGCAGCTTCCTTTATTGTCTCATTAGATGCCGTAATGACAGAAGCTGGGGATTGTCGTTCTGGTTGTGGTTGTAGCTGCAGTGGCCGGACATCCTTTGGTTTCGGTGGAGGTGATTTTGCCCCGGAGGAGACATCCTTTTTTATTTTGTAACAATTTTGTACCTGTAGATGGTAAAGAGTAGATTACTCCTACAAGACTGAAAACAAGCTTCAAGACATAAACTTCAATATGACATTTCTGCATGCGTGAAAGTCCCCGTGGGAATGGGGGGCTATAGCCTATTGGAAGAAGAACAGAAAGATCCCTAAAATGGAAACCAAGATACATAGTACAACACAGGTATGACGATTGTGTAAAAATAAATAAAGGTGCAAAGATTTAGATCACATTACTAATTGCTTTATAATTACATAAATATATCAATAGTCAATATATGATTTATTACATTTTCAAAAGTGTTCACATATGTGTGTGTCCATGAGTGTGTGCAATTTTGGTGCATGAAGAAAAACATAAATACAAAATACTGGTAAATGTGTAAAAAAAAAATTAATGGTTCAACACTGCATATACATATCAAAAGTCCATAAATGATTATCACAATTTATGAAAAAAAAACGTTGTAGTCATAACAGATAAGCAAAATTTCATATTTTTCACCCACCCATATAAGAATGTATTTCTCCTACTACAAACATGTAACAAATCTATAACTTTTCTTTAAGGAACTCTGATTAGATCCTTGAATGTATTAGAAGAACCAATAAAATATATGAAAAAGAAAGTCCAATGTATGAGATTCCCACCTTGTTAGGATTGAGGAGTGGTGAGAATAGATATACATAGTTTTACTCTACCAAGCATAGCGGTTGTTTCCAGAAGTTGAAACAGTAAGAAAAAAGCCCCACCCATTGTACCAAGGCTCACACTCAACTATAATATGCAATACAGTAAAATCACCAATTCACCATATTGAAACTAAATTACCTTTTCAAGTTTCCCTTGACTAACAAGCCTCCTCAACCTTGTACTTAGTGCCCTTCTAAAATTTTGAGGAACCTCATGTTTTTGCTGCAGTATTATGTGTAGTGATTGTTACAACTAAAATTCTCAAATAAAAATGATAATGCTTAAAAATAATATAGGCAATAAAGAAACCATATTAAAGTAATGGTTTAAATACCTTTTTGGTCCTCATTTTCGTAATGTTTGTTGCGGATGGTCCTCATTTTGACAGAATGTTTAAAATGGTCCTCATTTTTTACAGAATGTTTAAAATGGTTCTCATTTTCGCAATTCGTGTTTTATTTGGTCCTTTTCTGTAATGCCGTTTAAATCATTAACGAAACATTGTACCACACCTATACAGTACACGTAACACATCCTAATACAAATCGTGCCACCTGTACAATGCTCTGTTAATGATTTAAACGGCGTTACATAAAAAGACCAAATAAAACACGAATTGCGAAAATGAGGACCATTTTAAACATTCGGTAAAAATGAGGACCATTTTAAACATTCTGTCAAAATGAGGACGATCCGCAACAAACACTACGAAAATGAGGATCAAAAAGGTATTTAAGCCTAAAGTAATTTTCCAATTCCCCTCTCCGCCACAAAAAAGGAGCAGGGCCTAAACATACTACTTCGAAAAGATCATAACAAAACCATTATCAGGGTCTTGGAGTTCAAGAATTGATCTTAAATAGTGAAGATCACAAAAGGATAATTTAAAACAATGCAAACAAGTCGGTTGTTACCACCCAAAATATTTATACTTTGACAGACAAAAAATTGTTGATTACTCTCCCCAATAAGACTGCTCTGGTAAGTCAGAAAACATAGAAAGCAGCTGGAACTAAAATCTCAAGATCTACAAAGCATGATAACGATAACAGAATTGCATATGGAAAGTGACATGCATTGCCATTCTAGGTTTTGAAATGTAAAACCCTTATCATATATAATCTCAAAAACAAGTATTCTTCTGACCACTTTACGAAATATATATAGAGTAATATCATTGACAAATATTATCGAAACATTTGTAACAAAGATCTTCATCTGACCTCGATGAAACTAACAATGGCATTTAGATCAGATCCATTATTATCTTTTAGTGCTGATAGAGCTTCAAAAACCATTGCATTATACCTGATAAAAGAACAAAAGTATGACAGACAGCTCCTCAGATTATGATCTTAATTGGCAGAATAAATAGCCACTCATTTTTCATATTCATAACAAAGAATTCGAATTTGTAATTGGGGGGTCAATGAATGTGAACAACAATGATTGCAAGACTGCTAATACAGCATCAAACATCTGCTAACCGGCGCAAATTAATAAAGAACACAATACATACATAGTGTTACTTTCATACCTCGGGGGGTTTTTGACATCTTGGTCATTCAGAGAAGAATCAAGGGCAGCGACCTCAGCCTGTACGTTTAGAGGAGCAGGAGGGGCGTTTTGAGGAGCGGTGGTGGTGGTGGAGGAGGTGGCAGAAGTAGGAGGTGGAGGAGGAGGAAGAGCCTTGAGCTTGGGAACCCTAGGTTTGTCTTTGGAGCCTTGAGAACCGTTACTGACGCTCAAATTCCGCCATTTGTCCTGAAAGAGGGGGAGTTTTAAGAACCCTAACCCAATTGTAATAGGATTGAAGAAAAGAAAAAAGTGTTGGTTGTTAAAGGATTTACCTTGAGGTCGATGTTGGAACGAGAAGTGAGAAAAGGGGCGAATTGGGGATCTTTGAGAATGTTCTTCCACTTTCCGGGACCGTGCTTTTCAACTCCGGCGATGAGCGCGTCTTCTTCGTCTTGCGTCCACTTCTGCTTCTGATTCCCCATTCACATTCACATTCACAATTCTCTTTCCTTCTTCACTGCTTCAGCTCATCCTCAATTTCATGTTTCACTTCTATTTTTTCTATTCTAAATATAATTTTTTGTAATATTCTTTTAGATATCATAAGTTTGAAATGATTTCAAATTAGCTGATGACAAAAAAATAACATCGAGCTTATGTACTAATATTTACAGTATAAAAATGTGTTTTTTTGAAGTTAAAGAATAGTCAACGACCACCCGATGAATAAATTTATTTCAAAAAATGTTTCTAATAGCAAATAAAAAAGAGTAAAATAAGTTTTTTTTTTATTTTCAAACTTTATTTTAGTAAAAGAAAATAATAATGAAAAATAAAAGAGGTTTTGACATTGTATGGTTCCGAACTTATTTTTTATATGATGGTAAATAATTTCATTTTCTTCTTTACAAACAAAAAATTTCTTTTTTGTTTTCTGTCAAAAAAGAAACTAAAATAAAATATAAAGATAGAAGGGTGTCTATATTTTTATAAAAAATTAAAAAGAAGGAGCAAAGGTAGGTTGTGACATAAATACAATCTCAAAGATTTACCTTTTATAAACTAACGAAACTCTTATAAATACACTTGTATAATATTGTTGGAAATTCAAAACACAGATATTAAAATTAGTTTTTATATTATTTTTTTAATAATATTTTGTTTTGCTTTAATATTTTTTTAACAGGAAAAGTAATAATGTAATATTCACATAAAAATATCAAATCATTAATGGAATTTTGGAAAAAAAGATTATTGCTAATTTTAATTGGTAGTTATTTGGATGGTGGAATGCGGCACAGAAAATATGTGTAAGGTTAATTTTTGAGGGACAGATTCATGATTTTTTTTCTTTAGAAAAGTTACGTAAATTTAATTTAGTTTTAGATGTTGAATGACTAATTTCTATTTTCTAAAAAGAATATAAAAAACAATTAAAAATTAAGCAAAATGAACTAAAATGACGTAATTTTTTCGGGAAAAAGTCATCGAATTAGTTTCCCAATTTTTGATAAGAGTTATTAGAAATAGCAATAGAAAGATTCTACCTTTTTTTTACCTTTCGTCTCCAATAGGGTTTTCTCATTCCATGTAGCTATTTTCATTCTTTAAAACAAAAAGTCAATTTCAAAGTTGAATTTATTAGTTACATGTGCTGAATACATTTACGAATCACTTAATTATTTTACTATAATAAGATAACGTGTGGGATTAAATATTTATATATTTAGTAAGGTAATTTAATAATTCAGCGTGACCAATCCGTCACGCATCCACGCCCCAATCCCCTATTGGTATTAAGAAAATAATATTTTACATCTTTTGTTATTCATTAACAAACTCTTTCCACATGGGTTTGAAGGTAGTTTTTTCATTACAATGATATTTTAACTGTGATATTTGATAATTTTCTCTTACAACAATATAAGGTGTAATCTTTTAAATAATTTTAAAATATTAAAAATAAAAAATCACATAAATTAAAATCACAAAAATTTATCAAAATATCATTATTTTTTTATTAAGAATCTATGTATTTTCACTTCACTCTCGTTTCTTATATCGTAAACACTCTTTCTTTTTCCCTTCATTTTGTTGGCAACTCTAGCACCTCAACAAATCCTGCTACTGCTGTTAAAAATCATGGAAATCTTTCAAGCCAAAGTCGACAACACGAGGATCAGTTCCAACAGATATACAACATTCTTTGTTGTACTTTTCATATCATTTCCTGTTGCTGTTATAGTTTCTTCAATGTACCGAAACTCATCTTTCTTTGTTTTTGAGGGGTTTTTCCAAGCCAGGGAAGCAGGAAAATCCTTTCAGAACATTACAACCACTGGTTCTCAGTTGGGAGAAAGAGTTCACAATATATCAGATGACAACTTAAGACCTGTCGGAGGTAGGCAACAATGTTAGCATACAACGTTTTCGTTTCTAAGACTGTTTATTTTTATCTGTTAGAAGTTCGTATTGATGGATATATCTGAATGCAAACTTCATCTTACTGGTTTTATGAAATTGAGTTAAGTTTATGGTTCACTTCTTGACATTGTTATTCTTTTGTTCTGTTTTTGAAAATGGTACAGCTGCATAAGACAGAGCTGCAACATGATATGTTTTTTGATGATATATGTACTATGCGCATAATAGCTTGCTATTCTTGTATGCATGAGTTTTCTAACTATTTTTACTCAGAAGGCAAGGTAAAAAGAGGAACAGCTCCGAACGTTACTTCAGAGTTGTTGACTAGTGAGCCAAACGTTACAACTAATGGTACAGTCCAAAACGTAACACATCACATCTTAGAAGGGAACAATAATAACAGTGTTAGCGGTAAGTAACTATGGTGTTAACAACTTCAAGTTTTGTAATATTTGCACAATACTTGCAATCTAATCTGTGATATGTGTCGTATATTCGCAGGTTTGAAGAATGCTTCATTGACAGGTTCAACAAATGAATCATTTCCACGGGTTAGTCTCGATAACAAAGAGGAGCTACTTGGTGGACTTTTAACTGGGGGATTTGATGAAGCATCATGCATAAGCAGGGTGCAATCCCACTTGTTCCGCAAGGTTTCTCCTCACAAAGCTTCTCCGTTTTTGATATCTAAACTACGTAACTACGAAGAAATTCATAGAAGGTGTGGACCTAACACAAGAGCTTATGACGGAAGCATGAGAAAGATTGCACGCTCCAAGGACAATGGTACTGCTACAATGTGTAAGTACCTTATTTGGACACCAGTTAATGGTTTGGGAAACCAAATGATTAGCATTGTTGCAACATTTCTTTATGCCATCCTCACTGATCGAGTGCTACTTGTAAAATTTGGGGAAGACAAGCACGACCTGTTTTGCGAGCCGTTTCTCAATTCAACTTGGATATTACCTCAGAAGTCTCCTTTCTGGAAAGAAAATCATATTCAAACACAGCTCCAGAAGGATAAGGTCAACAATTCAACATCAGTTTTGTTTATCAATCTACAATACACCCATAGCAGCCATGAGAAAATTTTTCACTGTGATCAAACTCAAGATCTTATCCGCAATATTCCTTTGCTGATCTTGATGTCTGATCAGTACTTTGTCCCTTCTCTATTCATGAACCAACTTTTCAACATGGAGATTAGTAAAATGTTCCCAGAGAAAGATACAATTTTCCACCATTTGGGTCGCTACCTTTTTCACCCTTCAAATGAGGCATGGGAACTAATCAGTAGGTACTATCAGGCACACCTGGCCAAGGCAGATGAGCGCATAGGCATACAAATAAGAGTATTTAATGCTATTTCCACTCCAAAACAGGCAATAATGGATCTAGTTTTAAGCTGCACATTGAATCATAAGATACTACCAAAAGTGGATTTGCAAACTTCGATGTCTTCTGTTGGAAAAAATGAAACTGTAAAGGCAGTTCTTGTGGCATCTTTATATAAGGAGTTTGGAGATAATTTAAGGAGGATGTATGAAAAGAAAGCAACGGCTAGTGGGGAATTCATAGAAGTTTATCAGCCAAGTCATGAAGGGAAGCAAATGTTTAATGATAAGAAGCATAATGTAAAAGCTTGGATGGAGATGTATCTGCTGAGTTTATGTGACGTGTTGGTGACTACCTCTCTCTCTACTTTTGGGTATGTTGCTCAAGGATTGGGAAATTTAAAGCCATGGTTTCTTTACAGGCTGGTGAAAAATGAGACCCATTTCCCACCCTGTGAACAAGATTTCTCATTGGAGCCTTGTTATCACGATCCTCCCAAGCATTACTGTGATGGAAAGCCATTGAAAGATTTTGTCTCTTCCTTTTCCAGTTTGAAAAAGTGCAAAGATTTTAGTTTTGGTGTAAAGCTGGTTAACGACACTACAACATTCTTTCACAAATAATGAAAACATTTAACACTTCATGGTGCAAAGAACAAATTATGGCACTCTTTAGTACTATTTTATTTTTCTTGTGTAGCAAGTTTTCTGTATACATTTATTTTGCCTTTTCATAGTGCAAAAGTCTTAAATTATATGGAGAAAATAAGGTATGAGATTAATCTCCCGTGTGTAGAGAATATACATAGGGGTTGTATTTATAATAAAGAACATATGGGCTAAGCCCAAAATACATATAAAGAATAATAACAATAAAAACAGAAAATAAGATATTAAAGATATCTTAACACTTTCACTCAAGCTTGTGCATACAAATCGTATGTACTAAGCTTGTTACAAATATAACTAATTATCGATTCCTGTAAAGACTTAGTGAAAATATTTGTTAACTAATTACTTGAGTTAACAAACTATGTCTTGATGACTCCAAACATAATCTTTTCTCGGATGAAATGACAGTCAATCTCAATATGTTTAGTCCTCTCATGAAAGACGGGATTAGAACTGATATGAAGAGCAACTTGATTGTCACATATAAGTGTCATTTGATTAACGTCTTCAAACTTTAACTCTTTGAGCAACTGCTTAAGCCAAACAAGCTCACAAGTGGTTGAAGCCATAACTCTATATTCTGCTTCTGCATTAGACCTTGCCACAACACTTTGTTTCTAGCTTTTCCAAGAGATCAAGTTACCTCCAATGAAGACACCATATCCGGATGTAGATTTTTTATCAGAAGGAGATCCTGCCCAATCAACATCTGAATAACACAATTCTTGTATGGTTATTAGAACCATATAACAACCCTTTACCAGGAGGTCCTTTAATATACTTCAGTATACGAATGACTGCATTCTAATGATCTTCGCACGAAGAATTAAGAAATTGGATTACCACACTAACTGCAAAGGAAATGTCAGGACCAATAACTGTAAGATAATTTAATTTCTCAACTAATCTTCTATACTGTTCGGGATTTGACATAGGCTTCCCCTGATTTGGTAGAAGTTTAGTATTGGGATCCATGGTGTGTTAACAAATTTTGAATTCATCAACCTAATTTCTTCCAAAATATCTAATGCATACTTTCGTTGAGAAATAACAATACCATCTTTGTCATACTGTGTCACCTCAATACCCAAAAAATATATGAGTTTTCCAAAATCTTTAGTTTGAAAATAATCACAATAGACTCATTCGTGAAGCTCCAATTGTTAATCATATGAAGATATGTGTCAACAAGTGGTTTGTCGCATCCAACCAAAGAGGTAAACAAGTTTCCTATAAATGTGTCAACATATTTATGTGAGTCAAATAGCCTCATCCAACCGATAGGCCAAACAATAATTAAATAAATGAGAATAGCTAATTAAGTAATTAAACATAAACAAGTCATTAATCAATTTTTTAAAATATTTGGACCTTGATTAGATCAACCCTAGGCCCAAATATAAAGCTATAAATAAAGACCAAATATAACGTTTTTGAAATTTTTTTCACACATCAATCAAACCTTTTGTTGACTTAAGCATCAAAACTTCTTTAGTAAATACAACTAATCAGTAGGAGCACCAAACGAAGGAAGAAAGTGCCAAACAAACGACTATAGTTGATACGAGAAGATTGCCAAGTAGTTTCATAAGATGTTAGGCCCCAACACCCGAAACAACTATGTTTTACGAAATTGTTTTTGTAAAGATAGTGAAAATATAATTTTACTGAGCGAAAAAACATTTTACTATGATAAAATATCATTTTCTGAAATCATTAAATATCGCAAATAATTAAGAGTTGTAGCACCCACATCATTTTCTGAAATCAATTTTATAACACGTACATATAATTTTTTTAAGCATCTAGTGGTCACTATAACCTTTGGAAGTATTCAAATTCTGTTTGTCAAGAAAATGTTTAGGGCTAATGGATGATTATGCATCTCCCATCACCACTTCTCTCTAAATTTTTACATTTCGCTATGAGGATTATTATATATTGTCTGAATTATGACCATATGCGTCTTCAAAGTTGAAAACCTCACTCTCTTCGGATTCTCTAAATCAACCCCCACATCCGCAGAAGACAGTGCTGTTTAATATATGTAACATGCTTTCGGAGTGCTGATAAAATACGCCCAAAAATGTTATAAAATAGTATCTCATCGGATAGACAATTTTACATTTAGAAACCAACATCAGGATAAATCTATTTATAGACCTTCCGTTGACCATCTTAAGCCAAAAGGATAATTTCACCACGAGAACCTGCATGAATAGACGGACAAGATCAATGATAGTCATAAATAATCAATAAGAATCAAAATAATCACAAATTTTAGGCAGGAAATATAGCTTATCTACAGTACATTGTTCATATATGTCTTTTGCTAGCTGCAACATTGAATCACTATGCTCAACCAGCAATGATATTTTCTCTGCCTCCTTTACTGCTTCCGCAGCCAGATATGACTTACTTTCAGCATCAGCAATTCTGTAGGCTGCAGTATCAGCAGCATCTTTTATTGTCTCATTAGATGCTGTAAAGACAGAAACTGAGGAGTGCCACTGCGGTTGTGGTGCAGGTTGTGACGGTGCTGGCCGGACATCCTTTGGTTTTGGTGAAGGTGATTTTGTTCCTGAGGGGGCATCTTTTTTTATTTTGTAACAATTTTGTACCTGCAGATGGTAAAGAGTAAATAAATCTTCAAGAATGAAAACAAGCTTCAAGATCATTCAACTTAAATATACAAATTTCTGCTTGTGTGGAAAGTTGTCGTAGGAAGGTGGGCCTACTATTGGAAGAAGAGGAACAGATAGAGTCCTGAAAATGGAATCGCGTATATATTTTACAACACGGATGGGATGATTTTGCAAGACTCCATAAAATGTGCATATACTTAGATCACATTAGTAATTACTTTATAATACATTATCAATACTCAATAAATGATTATTACAATTTCAAAAGTGTTCACTTATATGTTTGTGTCCATGCATGCGTGCAATATTTGTATGTATGAAAAAAAAAACATAAATGCACAAAATTTGTAAATGTGAATAGAAAAAAATATTAATGGTTCAGTACTGCATATACATGTCAAAAGTCTAAGATGATCCAAATTTACGGAAAAAATAGGTTGTAGTCCTAACAAATAAGCACAATAACGTATCTTTCCCCCACCCATATTAGAATGTTTTTCTCGGACTATGAACATGTAACAAAATCTATAATTTCCCTTTGAGAAAACTCCCATTAAATCATTGAATACAAATGTGTAATAAAGAATAATAATATATTAACCAAGTTTAGCAACTTCGAAATAAGAGAACAAAATTGAAGGAGCATAGGAGGAGGCAGATGCTTGCTCTACAGGAAAAAAAGAACAATGATTCAGTAACAAATTACAAAGACATTAAAGCCATCCCAACCAAGTAACATGCTTCAATGATAAAACTGAACAGATATCTACAAGTTGAAATGATAGAAATGAATAAATTAATAAAATATACAAAAACGAAAGTCCAATGCATGAGATTCCCACCCTGTTAGGTTCGAGGAGAAGTGAGGTTTTACTCTACCGAGCAGAGAGGTTGTTTCCAGAATTTGATATAATATGCAATACATCAGTAAAATATACAATTCATCATGTACAAACTAAATTACCTTTTCAAGTTTTCCTTGACTAACAAGCCTTCTCAACCTTGTACTTAATGCCCTTCTAAAATTTTGAGGAACCTGATGTTTTTGCTGCAGTATTACATGTAGTTGTGGTTACATCGAAAATTTTCAAACAAAAATTATAATACTTAAAAGTAAAGAAGAATATGCACAATAGACAATCCATATTAAATTAATTTTCTAACACCTCTCACTCCGATAAAGAAAAAAAAGGTTCAAAGTCTTGACATACTACTTATAAAAGATAATAACAGAACCATTATCATGTAAAAGTATAAAACACTAAGAGGGTCTCAGAGTTGAAAAATTGATCGAAAATATGTAAATGCAAGCAAAGAGAGCAAAGGGATGAGTTACAAAGTTGCAAACAAGTCCCTTGTTACCACCGGAACTATTTATACTTTGACAGACAAAAAATTGCTCATTACTCTCCAACAAGAACAGCTGAGAGTCAAATCCCAGATCTATAAAATTACATATGGAAAGTGATATGCATTCCCATCCTAGGTTTTGAAATGTGTAAAACCCTCAACATATAATCTCAGAAACAAATATTCTAACCACTTTACACTTTACACACATAGTATTATCATTGACTAATATTATGGAAACATCAGCAATAAAGATCTTCATCTGACCTCGATGAAACTAACAATGGCATTTAGGTCAGATCCATTATTATCTTTTAGTGCTGATAGAGCTTCAAAAACCATTGCATTATACCTGATAAAAGAACAAAAGTACCAAAAGCCCCTCAGATTATGATCTTAATTGGCAGAACAAATACTTTGTCACGTTTTCATATTTATAACAAAAGAATTTGAATTTCTAATTGAATCAATAAATGTCGACAACAATGACTGCAAGACTGCTAATACAGCATCAAACACCTGTTAATTGGTGCAAATTAATAAAGAGCACAAATACATATACACTTCTACTGTCCTACCTCGGAGGGTTTTTGACATCTTGGTCATTCAGAGAAGAATCCGGGACAGCTGCATCTGACGGTGCGTTTTGTGGAGCAGAAGCCGCGTTCTGAGGTGTAGCGGTGGTGGCGGCAGAGGTGGTAGCAGAAGGAGGAGCAGGAAGAGCCTTGAGCTTGGGAGCCCTAGGTTTGTCTTTGGAACCTTGAGAACCGTTACTGACGCTCAAATTCCGCCATTTGTCCTGAAAGAGGAAGAACTGTAAGACCCCTAACCCTAACCCTAACCCTAACCCTAACCCAATTGTAATAAGATTAAAGAAAAGAAAAGAAAAGGTGGTATGGGTTAGGGGTTAATGGGTTTACCTTGAGGTCGATGTTGGAACGGGAAGTGAGAAAAGGGGCGAATTGGGGATCTTTGAGAATATTCTTCCACTTTCCGGGACCGTGCTTTTCAACTCCGGCGATGAGCGCGTCTTCTTCGTCCTGCGTCCACTTCTGCTTCTGATTCCCCATTCAAATTCACACTCACATTCTCCCTTTGCCTTTCCTTCTCCACAGCTTCTTCGCTTTCAGGTAACTGCTTTTTCCTTTCCTTGTCGTCTCCTTGTTGCCAAATGGTAACACGTCAACAAATAAAATTATATTTTCGCTTCCAATAAACTTTGTATTTATTAAAGTATTAAAGTATTCTTCATATTTCTATACATGTCACATTTTTCTATAAAAAAAAGTAATTTTTCTATTAATATGGCACATTAAAAAGAAAAAGAGAAAAAAAAGAAAATTCTAACATTTGGTAAAGAAATAAAAACATAAAATAATTATGCAACGTACATAACTGATAAATATAGTACTTTAAAAAATTGACATAATTAAGTGTCAGCATAAATATTCACAATCAATTATGCTTAACTTATTAAATGTATTTAATATAATTAATTTTTATTAATAAATATTTTTTTTAATAAATATTTAAAATTAATACTGAAGTAATAAATAAATATATTTAATTAATTCAAATTATGATATTAAGTAAAATAACTTATTTCAATATATAATTATAACTTTTTCACATACAAAAACTTTAAAATAATTTGTTTAATTTAAAATATATTTTATTTTTTATTTAGTCTTCAAAATTTACTTTGACCTTAACTTAATTTTTAAAAATTTATTTTAAACATTAAATTACATTAAAATTATTTTTTAAATATATTTATATAGCATAATAATGAAACATCATAATGTAAATCTAGCATGGTATACACAGTAGAAACACAGGATTTTATTAATAATTCAGAACATCAAACATACACGATACACACTCTCATACTCAGGAACACGAAGGAATTAAACTTCTCCTTGTGTTTTTATTTAGACTGCAACACACTGATACACTTAACACCTCTTTAGATGGAGATACTGTTAGGAATACCTCTGCAAGTCAAGCCTTCCTCACTTGAAGGATAGAGCAATGTGTATGGCATCTTCACTGGACCATATCGGTTCCTCAGACTCTCATCACTGTTTCTTTGGATCAGCTTTTTCTCAATCTCTGCCAACCTTTTTCCAAACCTCTTGAAGGCCTCCAATGGCTCTTTATCAGAAGTCCAAAACTCACCACCATCTCTTTCTCCAAGATACAACTCATCAGAAGCATGCCTTGACAACACCTCTATAATGGTGAGGTCTTTAAGGGCATCACTCTTCCCTGTGATTGTTTTCAAGTACACCTTTTCAGGGTTCTTTGCAAGCTCACCATACTCAGCAGATCCAATCTCAGGCATGAATTGTCTGCTGAGAGTTGGTCGGTTAAGGATGTAGCCCCCATATGGATACTGTCCGAAATTCACAGCTGCATGAAGGGCTGAAGCAGTCCATATCAGTGTGGTGCATGATTCAACCAACTCTTCACGAGTATGCATTTTCACCCACCATGGCTCGTTTTTCTTGTCACCATGACCAACTTGCACAAGTTCTTTCCAAAAGGCTTGGAGTTCAGTATCTTGTGTGATAGCAGCATCGGATTTGTAGTAGAAAGACACATATTCTTGCACCCATGACTTGATGGTGGCCCATATCTCTAGTCCATCAGCAGCATAAGGATAGTCCTCTATCAGAAGACGAAGGCCGTGTGGAGCAGATGAATCTTCAACAGCCACACCTCTAGATAACAAAAACAAGAAAATATATATTCTTTTTTTAGATCATTTTATCTTTAAGTAATGAATGAATACATAGAAACTGAAGGAGATGTGCTAATAGCTTGTAACTTGTAAGTGTTACCTCTTAATAAGATCTGCAGGTAGTGCTTGCTCAGGGAAAACCCAATCCTTGTATACAACTGCAGACATTTCTAATGAATAGGGTCCCCACAAGAAAGTTGATTCTATAATACCCTCTGCATTCACCAAGACATTCCTTGCAAGTGCATTGATGTTCATTGTGTCACGATAATGTGGAAGAAGAAGTTTGTGAATAGGGTGAACCACACTGAGATGCCTGTTTGTTGCTATCACGAATGGCTCAACAACTGCATGAGTGTTTAACCTGTCGTACATGTAAAGCTTCTATTAGAGAATAGTTCATAAATAGAAAAACTATGAGTATATAAATGTCATTTGCAAAATTTATACCAATGGCTGACAAGTTGGTGATAACAAGAGTCATTTACGATCACATAAGCCTTTGCAAGTAGCCAAATATAAGCTTCAACTCCTTGGTTTGCCGGAAGATAAACATTGCTAATAGGACCAAAGTTATCACCCTGAGGATGTGGTTTGCTTAGCTCAATGGCCAGTGGCTTTAATGTTCCATTATCTTGTAAGAAAATGATGGTCCTGGTAGCATAGGCCTTTGTCTCTGTTGCATTGATTCGTCTCAAATATGGAATAAGTGTGTCATGGTGATCTAGAATGAAGAGTCTGTTGTTTTGGATAGCCTGTTCAACCAAAAGTATTTTAGTCCTTGTAACTCATTTCAATCATGTAAACACAAGTTCATTTCACACAAAAGTAATAGCAAAATTCTTTTATGCTTCTTTTGTTAAGTTAGAGAGATTGAGATGAATAGGAGGGGAAAATTCTCTATTGTTACTCTCTGAGGAAAGAAAAAAGAATGTGTATTTACCTGTTCTACAGTGAGCCCACCCAAGTTAGGCTCCAAGTGTTCTCTGGTAATTGTACTGGTATTATCACCATAGAGCTGGCTATCTAGCTTGCTCTTAGGCGGAAATTCCTACAAAAAAAATTAATTTGCATTGAGTTAAGGTAATCAACTCTGATAAAATGTTTAATTTTTGTACTGTCTTAACAGTAAAGTAGTAAATTTACCTGAAGTCTTGTAATGATATGAGGATTCACACCAGCAATCATCTCTCTTGCAAACTCTTCATCAGTCATCCATGCAGACTGGTCCACTACTCCAAATAAAAACTTTGTAAATGATGTATCAACTTATATGATATGTTTATGAATAGGTATGATGTATTTGTTTGTAGTGTAATACCTTGAATTACTTTAGGTGGTGGAAACTTAAGAACCTGTTCTCCATCAGTACGAAATAGTTCACTGAACAATGGTATAGGACTAATCTTGCTAAGTGCATCAGTAGGCAACTTAATTCCACCATCATAGAGTCCTCGCACATCATCAAAGCTAGTAAACTCAGGTTGGTTGAATTGTAGTCTAAGTGCAGATTGTAACTGAGGTATCACATTTTGAGATGCAGATTTAAGAATATAAACAAGGAAATCTGATGACTTCAAGTGACCAAATGATTCATCCCTTGGAAGATATACAGAGTCACTGCGACTCTCACTTTTAGGATCTGTTCAGAAACGTAATACCAGAATTAACAACAGTAATTTTAGAACTAGTACAATAATAAGCGTTGTATGTTTGTGTTGTGTTTCCCAACTCTCAGCTCGTAAAGCAAATTGATATTGTAAAAACTTCCAAAACTTTCTCCATCGAAGTAGAACACTACTACAGGTGTTGTTGTATCAGTTTTGCTAAAATTGCATACAATAAATTTGAAAAGAAGAGGGCTGAAAAACTGCATTGAATCTTAGAAGAAAATCTCACCTTTCTTCGATGGTTTTCTTCCAGTTCTTCCCCTGCGAGGATAAGGCAATGCGGATCCTCCAAGAACTGGACGAGCCAATCTGGCATTGGAGTCAGGATCACCCAAATCATTGTAGACATCATAGTCATAGATCCTTTCATGTTCTTTGCGCTCTCCTGTTCCATCTCCTCTCAAAGTCTTCAATTCTTCTTCTCTATACTTCACCAGTGGACCCGGTGTTTCACTTGGAAGGTAGGCCTACATTTGTTTATATTTAACAGATTGATTTTCTTATTGATGGATGATTCGGTGTGAACAATTTAACAAGTTGTATTTGGTGAGGGGTTTACCTTGTTGGCAAAGAAAATGCGATCAGATTTGTACTTTTTGGCGTTGTAAATCCATGAGTTGCAAACAAAGTGAATGGTTCCTTGGTTAGGAACGTCTTCAAGAGTCAAACTCACAAGGAAGAATTCAACTTGCATGAAATTCTCAATGTAAAATGCTCCAGGAATTCCCATGTCACTGTCCCATTCAAAATGAATATTGAATGCAGATTGGCCAGCTCCCAAGGTTGGTATGGAAGTAATAATACCTTCCAAATATGTTTGCTTTCCCACCTTTCCTTTTCCAGATGCTGAACAAAATTTTCAAGTGTCAATTTCTCATGTATTCAACTTTCTTCTGTCAAATTCTCACATACAAAAGAACTAACACTTTCACCATTTATCATGATTCTCTTCGTTTCATCTTCTTGGTTGGTTTAGTTTTAAACTGTTTGATATGATCCTTCGATCATCAAATAATTCTTTTGTATATGTTTCATGAGTAACAAGACAAGTGAAAGTGAGTGTTCCTTAATCAGTTCAACATTTTAATAACAATAAACGAAGTTGGTTAAGTTACCATCAGCAGCGGTGGCACTGATCAACCTGAGAGCCACAGATCGTCCGAGAAAGGAAGTGAGAGTGTCAACGGTGGAGCCGATGACACCACCGACAGCACCGATTGCGCCACCGATGATTCCGGTGGGACTTTGAGCAGAAGTGAGAGCATTGATGTCCAACACATTCTTACGCATCAACACCACTGTTCCCTTCAGCTTGTGCCCCCTGTTGATGAGACCCGTCACACCGGAAAACATCTTTGGAAATCTTAAACAACAACAACAACAACAACGTTAAACACTTTGTTTTTTCTCCAGTAGAGAAACTGGGTTGGGAGAAAGACGAAGAAGGTGGCGAGAATTTATAAGGCCAAACAAGTTGGTGAGAAAGAAAGAGTTCTTAACTCCTTGTCATTTTTTATTAGCATGTGTCAAACATAACATGATCTTCCATACTCTTCTTCTATAAAATAATATTATTATGTATTTGTTTGCTACGTAGTTCACTGTTAAGCCTACGTAGTTCACTGTTAAGCCTACGTAGTTCACTTTCTGTTACTTGTCTTCTATTATTATATACTCTTTCATTATTCTTCTTGCTGTTTTGCGTAAACATAGTAATAAAAACACAAGATTATGTTTAAGTACAGTTTATAAACTTAGTTTTTATAACATTATATTGACGACATGTTTCTAAGCTGACATTCTCCTTCAATAATTTAATCCTTCTTTTGGATTGCCTTTTGCTTTTTTAATGTTAAACGGGACAAAAGGGTTCAAATTCAAATTAAAAAACTGTAAAATATATTAACAAATGTACTTAGCTTAAGTATTTATTTATTTGGATAAGCTAGAAAGGAAGAGAATGTAAAATGAAAAAAAAAAGAGTATGAAAATTGATTATCAAGTTATATGGTTTGCATTCACTATAAAATGATCAAAATATTAGAAAATGGAATAATTTTATTTGTTTTTACTAGTTTCATTTATTATTTATTAGCATTTGTAACCATATATGCAATGGAGGATCATCTACTATATATTTTACTATTCTAATATTGTAAAGCATATATCACACAAAGCTTAAGATAAAAGATAAACACCTATGAAGAAAAAAACTGAAAACAAGAAAATATGGAATACATAATAATGATAAGGCAAAGTAGGAAGAAAAACTGTTATATTTACTACAAAGAAATTGAACACTCTACTTTTTAAGGAGGCTATACACATATTTTACTTAAAATAATATAAATATGAACATTACATCTTTATTTATTATTAAAATAAAATAATAAGATGAAATAGGTACACATACAAATATTAGTAACTTATGTCTGTTTAGCTGGTTATAGTTAAATTATACTGAAATAAATGACTATTATATTTGTTAAATTTTTTTTATATCAAGTGAGTTTTTATCTTTAAATGTGTTTTAAGAAATTGGGAAAAAAAATTATTTAAATTACTTTTATATGAAGTCATAAATAATGTGATATGTGTTACAAAGAAAGTAAAATAATAGAGTTAAATATATTTTTGGTCTTTCAATTTTTAGTAAAAATTGGAATTAGTCATTTTTTAAAATCTTGAACTAATTTAGTTTTTCAAATATGCAAATGCGTGGATTTAACTTTTAACAAAATTTTATTAAGTTTATTTGACAGTTTCAAACATATTTTATTGTAATATTTTAGTTTATTTCCATCGTTTGATACATTTTCAGTTCAATATTAGTTGAAAAACGCGTTTGAAACGTCAAATAAACTTAGAAAAAATTGGTTTAAAAAATTAAATCTAAGACTAAATTAGTTTAAAATTTTTAAGAAGAATTAATTATAATTTTTATTAAAAATTGAATAGCAAAAACATATTTAATTCTAAAATAATATGATGTACACAAAAATATAATTCAGTATACACCGGCCAATCACTACGAAGCAAAGGATAGAGTAATCATTCATACTCTTGTGATTATATTGATATATGCATTTATATGGTCCAAATGGAGTGTTCAGAATATCTGTCAGAGAGTATGGGCTGGATTACAATCTCATTGGAGCAATCTTTCAATCTCTAGCCCAATTATTTCTTTAATATAATATTTACTGTTATGCATTATACACACTGCACGTTTAAATTAAAATTGAGATTCTTCAAAATTGATTTTTTTTTTTTATTTTCGAATGAAGTTCTTTTGGCTTTAATACTACTTGAACAATATATGTTAAGCATGTGTATCTTTCCTACTCGGGTATTCTTTTGTCAATGACTATTTCTCCTAAAAGATTATATTCTACTATTATTTTGCAATACTCTAATGATTCTTATTGTCATCATCAAAGTGTGTTTGTTAGATACGTAACAGGGGATGAAAAAATCAACAACGCAACGATAAAAGAAAATATTAAAATATGTAAAAATAATTCTTTTAAATGTACAATAATATGTGAGGAACAATAACAAAAAAAAATACTAGTAGTAATAAAAAAAATATAAGACGCTAATATTTTTAATGGAAAAACTTTTTTAAGGTAAGTTTCTTTTTCATTTCCGAAAATATTTTTAACCACAAGTAATATTTACTTTTACTCTCTCATTCATTACTGGGATACCTTTGCCTAAACCTCCATTAGATACAAGAAGCGTATTATATTTTTTTGAATCTTTCGATAGAGATTCATCAGAAATATACAAATACAATGAAATATGAGTCCAATCCATATGTGAAATTGGCACAACTTTCAACATAAAATCTTAAGACAATGAATTGAAGGTAATATCAAGTCTTTTATGAAGATTTTATTCAGGTTTCATATTTTTGTTAAATCTTCTTAGTGAATTTCCCATAAATATTTTTGTTGAATGATCATTTCAGTGACCAACTCAAATGAGTATTGTGTGATCCTTGTATCAAAAGTTTTTCTAATGAAAATTTAGACAAATTTGTTCCGTTATGATATAAGAACAATATAAGAAGGTCACCAAAATACTCATGGTTGGAAATTATTGGCACTCCAAGTATATAAGTTTTAAGAATTGACATAAAGATTAAGAAATTCAAATCAATTAAAAATAGGAAATTAGAAATTGAAAACATGATAAATAAAATATAGATAAAGGAAGGTATTACAATCCAAATTTAGTAAGTCTAAGGATGATCGTTATAAGAATTAAGGAATTTTTTATAAGATTACAAGAAAGATGTATTAAAATACTCTAGCAAGGATAACCTTTGTTATTTTGATAAATATTTTTCTATCCTTTTGAATTCAAAAAGGTTATAAATTCAAATTAAATTATAGATATTGCCTCATTTATAAGTAAATAAAAGAGAATTATAATATTTATACTCTAAGAAGAGGTAATTTGTTGTGGTAGATAAGTTTATAATTATACCTTTTAAATAGTCTTGGGATCTTCAACATCTTGGACTCAAAAAGATGAATCACCTTTTCATTACTAAAAGAACTTATATTTCATGTTAACTTTACTTTGAATTATTTTTTGTAGGAAATACTTATAAAATTTGTCATGAAAAAAAATTGCAAAAAATTGCTGTCAATTTTTTTACTAAATATTTTATATAAAATACTTTTTACAACAAATTTTGTAGGAAATACTTCTGAATTTTATAATTTTGTAAAAAATAATTACCCACGAAGAAATGACCTGCTAATTAAGATTTTTAGAAAAAATAGCATGAAAAAGTTTTTACTTGCAATTTTTTTTAATAAATTTGTAAAAAAAATCACATATAATATAAGAAATTTTAATAATATTGTGTTATAATTTCTCTTGGACCTTTCTAAGTCTTCCTTTCATCATAGGTCCACCTAAGTCTCGAATGTGGTCTTGGTTTTGATGCCTCAAGCCATATCCTTGGGCTTTGATGTCTACAACATATTTTACATAAACAAAAAAAATTGAGTTTCATATAAGGAAATAAATCCTTAAGCTTTGATGTTAAACATCATTAAAATCACCTCTTATGTAAATTTGGCCAAGATCCTATTGTCGTTATGTCTTCCATGAATTCTCCTCAAAACATCTATCAACCAAACACATATAATATAAAACGGTTTTATTATTATTATTATTATTATTATTATTATTATTATTATTATTATTATTATTATATATATATATATATATATTTATTTATTTATTTATTTTATTTTTTTTCTTGATCATATATATCTAGATTTTAATTTTCGTATCTGCAAATACAAGTTTAATTAGCCTTTGGTATTTCAATCGTTTTATTTTTTATTTCTACTGCCAAAGTATTATAAAAAATTGTTAAGATGATATTATTATGACATGTCATATTATCTCCATATTTTAATATCATAGCATGATAAGTAGTGAACTAAAATTAAACAATATATATATATATATATATATATATATATATATATATATATATATATATATATATATATATATATATATATAT
>Ga0214542_1000257_pt1 | contig 88455 bp, 44 predicted proteins | sample CNSS1metaG_FD_160096 | JGI IMG/M metagenome (GOLD analysis project Ga0214542, IMG submission 160096) | Root nodule microbial communities from cowpea collected in UCLA plant growth center, Los Angeles, California, USA - CNSS1 | ecosystem: Host-associated > Plants > Roots > Nodule | place: USA...
ACAGAGAACCTTGACCTTAGCTTTCCTAGCAACAACAGTAGCACTCAATCTCCTAGAACACCTCTCAGGAAAAGTTATCGCTCTACCCACACTAGGTTTTTCAAAGCTTCTATTGGAAACACTCAGAGAACTCTCTTGCAGTCACAACACTAGTACTCTAGCTTCTCAAAAAGGTGAGTGAGAAGTAACTCTGAGGTTCCTTAAATAGGGGTTCCAGAAATTAGGTCAAAAAGTTGAACAGTCGCGCCCAACTGACCAGGATAATCGATTATCACTAGTGATAATCGGTTATTCCAGTGTGGTTTATGAAAAACAAATTTTTGAGCAGATAATCGATTATCAGAGGTGATAATCGATTATTCCAGTGCTTTCTTGAAAAAATTGGTTCAGCTCCGGATAATCGATTATTCTAAGTGATAATCGATTATCACTTTGATTTTTCGAGAAATACCAGAATTTTCTTGTACAATACTGATTCTAACTAATCTAATTACATTTTACAAGATAGCTTTAAACATAACAACATATGGTCTTCATATTGTCTTCCAGATGGCTTTCAGGCTTCTTTTATCATCATCAAAATCTTGCTTCAGCATTTAGACTTGTATTGCTTTTACCAACAATATCAGGTACCCTTTTCATAGTTGAAAACATTACACATGATAAACAATTTTACTATTGTCACTGGTTAGGTACATGCAGATTCAACAAAGATACAAGAAAGCTATTGGTTATATGCCTTTTATTTTTTAGGCTTCATCACTAATTGTTGGAAAATTTGGTTGCCTGAAAAAGAACAATGCTACTGCAAAATAATGCATGTAATTATTTTCTTAGAATGAAAAATAATCTTATTAAATTTGGTACTAATCATATCACAAAGTAACAACCTAGATAATATTAATTAAAAATATCAATAAGCCAAATAGGTCTAACCTTCTTTCACATGATAAAGGGAAATGAGATATTTGTAAAAGTATTGTGACAATCAAGTTAATCATGTTGATTTAAAGGTAGGATTTCGTTAAAGGTTTTAGTACTGTTTATTATTATTTTTTTCATAACTATTAATTTAGAAATTTGATTAGAGAATCAATTTTACCTTATCTTTGAATCTGTTCCACCATAAAACTTAAGGTTTTAAAGTTAGGACCAAATATATTTAAGACTTGAATAACCAACCGTGATGACATGAAAGAATAATAAATATTGTAACTTCAATCCCTCTCTAATTCCTCTAATTAGTTATGTGTGATATTGGACTTCAATGATACACTATTAAACCATTAATACATGTTTAACTAAGCACATACATATATATATATATATATATATATATATATATATATATATATATATATATATATATATATATAAATAAATAAAGAGATAAATCAGTAGTTTAGACACTATATCATAAATGGTACATCTTAAGTAGGTGACACTCGTAACATTTATATAAAATGCTATTTAGAATAAAAAATAATCAAGGGAAACAGAAAGGTTCATAAAAGTAAATAAAAAGTAAAACAACAATTGCTATCTACATCTCTTATAGTATTTTTTTTTTCTTTAAATCTCTTAAACCAATAACTTGACGTATTTGTATCTATTAAAAACAAATTTGATCATCTAAAGCAAAGTTGTTGCTTACCTAAAAAAATATAGAATTCAGTTGATGCTTACCTAAGAAAAACCTGCAAAGGAAGTAAAGTTGTTGAAAAGAATGTATTGAAAGAAAGTAATCATAAGCCAAATAGGGAAATCTCCTCACTAATGGAAATTAAATAAATGAATCTGAATCATGAAAACTTCATAATTAAATGGTACATTTAATTAATAGGGATAAGGAATCAAACAATAATTTCAATGAGGAGTTAGTACTCAATAATTACAATAGTGTAAAATACATTTGGAGTTTCTTTTTTGTGATTATTTTTACCAATATTTATTAGTACTCAATAGTTGCTTGCATGTTAGAATATGTAGAATGTGAATAAATAGTGAACAATAAATAGTGATTATTTGAAGTGAAATGGAAATTAACATTATTTGAACAATAAAAAGTCTGTTAATAATAAAAAGTCTGCCACAGCCTTCAAAATAAACCCAGTTTTAAAATAGCCTTTAAAACATTTACATAATCCAGCCTTGCCCCCAAGGTTTCACTTCAAATGTTCAGCTTACCATTATTTACCCTCATTTTTTTTTTTGTGAATGCCAAAAGATAATACCAGGAACTTGAGCTTTAACATTCTGCTTCTCCATTAAAGTTGTGCACTAGCTCTAGACCAAACAAATTAATATATCCACACGCACCAAAACATAATCCATTGATCCATTTTCGAGAAACATGTTTCTAATCCATGTGATGTGCATTAATAGCTACTCTCATAAAGATCATCTAATCACGATGAAAATATAAAAATGGCTAATGACACATAAACACACATTAACAAGTTAAAGAACACTAGGATCCAAGAAAAGCAATTTCTCACACATGCCACAGTAATATTCCCATGATCCCCTCTCTTCCTGGATTGAAGAACAATTAGCCCTATAGCCATTGGAAAATCATAAAAGAGAAGTGAATCAACATTACTAATGATGAAATATTAACTCCTAAACTCTAGCCCCCACTTCCCCCATAATGCCTAAAACTGTAAACAGCATATAACAAGTTTATCTAGCGCACATGCCTCTGTTTGAGGGTTTATTTTCTTATTCAATCATCATTACTCGAGGACATATTAAGCAACATAGCTTTCCTAAATAGTAGACTGGATCAGCATGATGTTGGATTTAAAAACCTACCTGGTACTACCTTCTGGCACAATGACAATGGCACATTTCATAAGCAATGCATTAGAAACAGAGGATGGATGAAATTTCAAAAGATTTGTTCCTGCATACCTTCGACCATTAGACTTTTAAGCTGTAGATTCTAAAATTCAAAACTTTCACAAATTTTAAGATAAGTAACCCAATGAAGATGGCCAAAATTACCACAAAGATGTCACTTATGAAGCCAACACTACAAATAGAAAACAAGTTTCTTCAGATCACTTGAATCTCTTTTATCTCATAGAGAAAGGCATCAGCAAGCATATTAAAGACATGTCCAGGATTAATATGCTGAAAAGTAGAAATGGTGTGGAGGTTGCTCTGCAAATCTTGAATTGCTAAAAACTAAAAACTGCAGAAAAAGTCAAGGGAAAAATCTCATGAATAAAAATTGAATTTAACATCACAGATCATGCTAGAATTGAACATACGCAATATATAAAAATAGAGGATGGCACAAGGAGCAAATGACCATTCACTTACAAGAAAATTTCCTACAATTAACTACGCTCCAGTCATTCAGGTACCTCCTCCAACTTTGCCTGCAATAGTAGCCTTCTAGTTGGAAACAAAACAAAAAAAGCAGTCACCACAACAATATAGGACTTCGTTGATTTGCTTGTCACTATTAATTAGTAGAAACAATTTTCAAAGTAATTGTTTCCAGATCAAATGATATTAAAATCAAAAGAGAGAAACAGTTAGGTTGACGTTTTAAATTGTTCTATTGTTTTTCATTCTTTTTTACATTTTCCTCAATTACACTAAACTTCGTGTCCTGCACCACCGTTCACTTACAATCATAGCGTTAGAATCATGAGTAGTATCCTCTTATTGATTTTTTTCACTACCTGCACTAACTTTTAATCAATATGCATTAAGTAAGTTGCAGCTCGTGCATGGTTGAGAAATGAAAGTCAAGGTTATTGGTAATGAGTAACCTACCTTAAAATCTTTGCAGAAACAACCTACCCTAAAATATTTGCAGAAACAACCTAACCAAGCAAAAATAGGAAAAAGGGGAACATCAAACATAACAAAAGCAACAAACCCAACAAATAATAGGAGAATAGTAATATTGCCTGAACGTGACAGCAATGGAGGTGCGAAACACGAACGTGCAGCAATGGACGTGCGAAACACGAATGTGAACAGAGGAGATCAACTCCAATGGAGGAACGAACGCAAATGATGAAGGAAAGGAAAATGGAGAAGATGATGATAGAATGATGATCGGCGAATGCGAACGGTGAACGACACGTGCGAATGGTGAACGACAAACGGCGAACAGCGAACCCAAATGGCAAACGCGAACAAACCTCAACAGCAACAGGCGAACACTGGACAGAAACGATGAGACCCGTGGGGAGTAAATGGAAATGAAAAAAAAAGGAAAAGTCTGGAAACGTGAAACATCATTGAGAAGTGGGAAGGATAAATGAAAAATAGAATATTTTAGACCTATTATACTTAAAACAATTATAAAAAGTCTTATTTAATATTCTAAAAATGTTACTGAATCACTTTTTATACCTATTTTAGACCCAACAGGAATTAAAGAACTCATTTTATTCATTAAATTATTATGGTCTCTCTTTTTTATACTTAATAAATTTGAACAGGTATAATATATACATATAAAAAACTAATTTTGCACTAGTGAAAGGAAAAATAACCAAAATTGGAGTGCTAACAAACTCTTTGGAAATTTGCATTAATAAAAAACTCATATTTTCTACCAATTTTGTTTTGAAATTCTTTTTGTAGGAAATACTTGCAAATTTTGTTGTGAAAAGAAATTTTCAAGAAATTGCTACCAATTTTCTTACAAAATATTTTGTATTAAACACTTTTCGCAACAAATTTTGTAGGAAATACTTGCAAATTTTATAATTTTTTAGGAAATGATTATCCACGAAGGAATTACCTACCAATTAAAATTATTAGAAAAAATGACAGAAAAAAGTCTTTTCTTGCAAATTATTTTAACAAATTTGTAAGAAATATCCCATGTAATATTAGAATTTCTAGTAGCGTTGATAAATAATATAGTAAGATCTGCAAAAACATAGTTCAAATAAATTAAAATTCCCTTCAACTAAGACCACAAGCAAATTGCTGCAACACATTCAAAGAAAATATGCTGAATGAATTCCTCCTTCTCTTTGTACGAAGAAAAGATAGAGCACAAATGGAGACCTCTACATTGTACTTCTGTGTCAACAACAATCCTATTGTGTAATACTTTCAATAAAACTAATATTTTTGATGGGGGAGTGGACAACGACTAAATTAAATTTCCCCAATCTTTAAGATCAAAATCTATAGTAGAGCTAGATTCTATTACTTTATAGTTCAACATTTGCACTTAAAAAATAAAACACTACAGAGAAATCTGCCAAACTTTAGAAACTTTTACATTTAGAGGAAGGACAAACACTAATAATAACATATATGCCTTTCTGGGAGCACCACAAATTAATCCATTAATTTATCTTTTCTCTATTATGAACAATCCAAAATGTGTATTTTAAAAATTGAAAGAATTGTTCTAGTAGTGAAAACAAAAATGAAAACCAATCTTTATTAATTTATTTTTCAAACATAGTTTTCTATTTTCTTTACAAGTTATTTATATTGTTTACATTACTTCTTCAATTAATAATATATATAATTAGTCTAATTAAAGTATTTTCGTCTACTTTTAACAAACATAAATGTATTTAAATATTTAATAATTTTATACACTATTTTAATATAATGGTTCATGTTATAATAATATGTAATATTCTTGTACATATTTAAAATCAATTTTTCGAATTTATTTATTTTTTACAACAATTTTCAAGTTTATTAACCATTTTTTAACTATTTAGTAAACCGTTCAACCACCGCATTTTGTGGAGTTCTAGGAGTGAAAAGTTATGCTTTATACCATGTTTTCACAAAAATGCTCAAATTTTTCATTTTCAAACTCTCCACCATGATCACTCTTTAGAGAGAATATTTTAGAACCTTTTTCATTTTCTAAAACCTTAGCATGTTTCTTAAAATCTTCATTTTCTACACAACACCTATAACACAGGGGGTTCGGCAGATTCAGTTTCAACACAAAATTACTAAAACGTAATTGTAGTTTTGATTAAACAGTCACGAAAACAACAATGATTTCTTGCTTCGAATAAAATTTATGTTGACATGAGAAACCAAGGTGATATGCTTCTTGAAGATTTAATGAAGATTTAATGAAGCCCTTTTGAACTATCTCAAAGCCATTACCATTGGAATAAATCCTACATTGATGAAGGAAAGGAGATTTGATGATATTCATGTTGATCAAGGTTGGAACGTGTGCTCTCTACATAGTTACATCATTAAGAAAGTGTATTTGAAGTTTGTAATTCATATTGTATACCTTGTAGCATTAGTTAGATGTATTTGGTCTTTGTTATGTTTTTTAATATGTTGAATGGTTTTTCAATAGGTGAAAATGTGTCTTTTAATCTGTTGAATGGTTTTTCAGCAGGTTAAAAGGTTGGCTGCAGTACTCTTAAACTGCAACAAATTCAATCAGTTGATTTATTTTTTAATTGACTGATTTCACTTAAGTCAAGTGAAATCAATCGATTGATTTGAAAATCAACCTGTTGAATTTCGTAAATGTTTGACTATAAAAGCTGTGATTTTTGAAAGAGAGGTTTGTTGATAATTTTTTAGCGTGAAATTATTCTGGAAACTCGTTGAAACTCTCTCCTTCGTGATCAATTCTTAGAGCTTTTGACTTGGTTTGAAGCTTAGAGAAAGTGGTTTGTGGTAGGCTGGGTTGTACTGCCACTGAGGTTTGATCTTTCTCAAGCTTTGTGTGTGTGCTTGGTGGTTTTCCAGTTCTGCAAGAGGGTTCTTGCTGTGTTGGATTGACTCTTGTGTGATTCAAGAGTCTTTTGTGTGGTTTTTGCATATTTTAAATGTGTAAGGATGGACACTTTGTAAATCTTTTGAAATAGTGCATAGTCAAGCTCAGGTTGCCTTGACAAACTAGATGTCGCTCAGGTTTAAGTGAACCAATATAAAAATCTCATGGTCTCCTCTATTCTCTAAATTTTCAAGAACTTGTGTTTTAATATCATCTTTTTCATGTTCTTGCATGTTTTGACATCTGCAGTACTGAGCATGCTTGCATTATCATTTAGAACTTGTCTTGATCATTCTTATGCATTATTCCTAGTTTAAAACTCGAATATGCATTTATGCATTTTTCTCAGTATTTTAATCGATTTTTTTCCTATTTCAATCAGTTGATTATACTATAACAAAATATGTTTAGTAAAATCAATCGATTAACTCTGTTTTTGGTCGATTGAAACTGTACAGTTCAGTAGTGCTTGTATCTTAACTTGGGGATCTAATTGATTCAATTAAAGGTGGTTTTTAGCTTTCAAAGATAGCCTAAATTTTTAACTAGCCAATTCAACCCCCCTTCGTGGCATTTCAACCATTTCAAAACTAACAATGTCACCCATCATAGATTACAAACTTAATTGGTTTCATTATTCCTCATGAAACTCGCTATTAAACAACTAAGCGGATGTTAACCACAAATTCAACATGCAATTAACAAAGCAAACGTTCATGAATTTGTCACAGTTCATTAAGCATGGAAATCAACCAAAATGAATTTCCCACTCTAAAAATTAAGCAAAAACAGATTGGGTTCTTCAATTAAAACGCAAACGCAAATCCACAATGAAGAGATAACAAAACCCAATCGAACAAAACATTAATCTCAAGGTTTCATTTCATTCTTTGCAAGGAATCAATGCTTATGAAAATTAGTTTCCCATGGAATTCGAATCAACAACAAAATATGAACTGAAATGCATAGTAAAGAGGAGAAAATAAGACAGAAAATGCAAATTCAAAGAGATAATGTGCAGAAAACGTTACTAATTCCTCCAATTTGTGAAAGAATCAACAAAATGCATGAACCCTAAACGTGGGTGCTCTCCAAAACGTCAAAACAGATTGGGTGAAGAAGAAGAAAAAGTGGCTGCCATGCTAAAAAATCCTAAACAAACGTGGTCATATCAAATCTGCCACTCCTATTTACACAAAATTCATTCTGCTGCTCAGAATTACAAAAATGCCACTATAGGCTGAAAGTGCTGGCCCAATAATGTGGACGGCATGATTAACATGGCGCAAACGTCACAATGATATGGAAATGACGTGGCAACTGTCTTCATCTGAAGATTAATGTCCAAGATCCAAAATTGCTTCACCCAAATACCTAAAAATAATTAAAAACGAAAATTAGGCCAAATAATGTGAAATTAACCCAAATTCGGAACAGTGGCTCAATAAAGCCAATAGATGAAAACACATTAAAGATAAACAATTAAGCACTGAACAACTATAAAATGGGTACATAAAGGCTAGTGGAATGGAGGAAAATAATGACTAATCACACCGAATAAGTGATCATCGCAAAAGAAAGACAAACAACAAGAGACACAAAGTGTAAGGGTAAGCTAGTTTATAAAAGAAATAATCATATAACATTTAAACCTGTTACATTATAAAATAGCATATTTCAAGCATTCAGAAAAAGAAATATCAAACATATAATTGCAGACTTTCTAGATTCAATTATCCGGATCTATGCATTGACTCAAACATAGAAGTTGTGCACTTGTCATAAAAATGGATTATGGCAAAGGCCCTGACTCCACTTGGTCTAATGAAAAAGTGGATTGCAGCAAAGGCCCTGGCTCCACTTTGCCTAACTAACATGAATCAATTTCCTCTAGACAGGGTAAGTTACTTATGGCATCGGTAGATTAGTGGTCCCACCCCTAATCCCGCCATAAGAACCTCCTTCAACTCTCACCACATAGGCCACGACACTCTATATGAGTTTGTAAGCCTAGTAGAGTATAGGATAGATTCTGACCAACACATATCCCTAGCCAATGCATAATAGCCTACTAGTGAGGACCACACTTCTTCGTTAGAAGCACAATCCTTATGCAACAAACGATTCAAATCAACTTTCTCATTCCATTCCATTAAGATCCACTTTCACTCTCTTACCATCATCACTTTTCCTCAAAATCCAACACCTCAAATCAAAGATGCAATCTAACTTTAACCATCTCATTCCACTGATTCTCCTTCATACTTTAAACCTTATCACTTTTCCATAAAACATACCCGCCAATCATACACAACATACACAACTCATTCATCATATTCACATATCATATTCCATAATTTCATTTAATAAGCACTTTATAGCAAAAATGTTTGAGAACAACAAGTAAAACTTCATAAACACAAATAAAAACACAAATGTCACACATGATAGAGGGAAGATGATAATTCATGTTAAAGGTGGAGAAACATTTTCGTTTCTTGTACCAATTTAGGTTTTTTGCAGTATTTTGTTCCAATTTGAATGGTTGAATCACAAATTATGTTGAACCCTAATTCGAATTCCATGAGGCGCTAAGTTTACGTGTTGATTCTTTGCAGATATTGAATTGAAACCTTGAGATTAGTATTTTGTTCGGTGGAGTTTTGTTAAACTCTCCATTCTGAATTTGTGTTTGGGTTTAATGAAGAAACCATTTTGTTTTTTCTTAATTTATAGAGTGGAATCGTTGTGTGTTCATGCTTAATGAACTGTAGCAGATTCATGAATGTGTGCATTGCTTAATTGCACTTGAGTTTGAGTTAATTCATGCTTAGTAATTAATTCGGGTCTCATAAGAGTTAATAGAACCATTTTTATTTGTAATCCGTTATTGGTGGATTTTCATTTGAAGTAAGGAATCAACGTTATTTTTACATCGTTTTTACACATCTGTATTTAAGTTTTCAATTGTGTGTTACATCTGTAAATCTGCCAACCCCCCCCCCCTTTGTGTTATAGTGTTGTGTTCATCTTGAAATTGAAGTTTTGGACGAAAATTTTGGTCATTGGGAGACAACTTGGTTCAACTTTCATATACTGCATTTAATCTATTTTAATTTGGTGGGGTACACCCTCTATCAAATTTGGCGCCGTTGTCGAGGACCAACAGTTTTGTTCTAAGTAAAACTTTCAATGTGTTTGTGTTTGTATATGTTGGTGTTTGTGTTTGTGTTTGGTGTTTTGGTGTGTGTGTAGTTCAGGTGTGGTTGAGTTGGTATATGTTGATTGTGGTAGTGTTTCTGTGTGTGTTGTTTGTGTTGTAGAGTGAATAATGTCATGGCGCATGAATAATGTCAATTCTAGTGTAGTGAATAGTGTTGAATATTGTTCAATTTTGGCATTTAACTTGTGGAATTTAGTTTTGGTAGCTACGGTGGTTGTTTTGACTTAAAAAAATTTCTCCCCACTTCTAAGATCTTCAACATGATGGGAAAAATGGCTAGAATAGCTATTATGGTGTGAGTTGAGAGATTCAAAAAAATTTTGGACTGATTTTTAGTCAAACTTCAGAAGATCATAACTTTTGCTTTGGTTATCAGAATCAACATTATTTTTATGCATTTGGGGTGAAATTGAATTTCCTACCTTGTCGGAACCCGCTTATTCAGTTATCAAATTTAAAAAAAAATTAAAAATACTTGCACTTTGAGTTTTGAGCTGATTATTTTTTGTTGAACTGTTTGATCACTTAAAGGACAATCCTACCAATTTTCAAGTCATTTAGAGTTCGTTTGAGCATACTTGTAGTTTTACCCTTTGTTATGCTAATACCACTGGAATTAATGTATTTTGGTGCATGACTAGGGGAAACCCAAGTGAATTATGACCCATTGACCCTGAGATTGATAAGACCTTCCACAGAGGACGTAGGCATCTTAGGAATCCATCTTTGCATGCTGACTATTCTGTGACTTTTCCTGATTCTCCTCATACTCCTAACACCCCTCATTCTGTTCATTCTTTGCATTCTGATCATACTATTTATTCTGATCATTCTGATTTTCATACTAATAATATGGCTTAACTTCCTCCACCTCATGAAAGAACAATGAGTGAGCTCACTGCACTAGAGTTCACTTATGACAGTTTATTCATTCAATATCCTGAGGCGGAAGTTCCATATGTTTTAAAAACTGGATTAATACACTTGTTGCCAAAGTTTCATAGCCTTGTAGGTGAGGACCCGTGCAAACACTTGAAGCAGTTTCATGTTGTGTGTTCCACCGTTAAGCTTGTAGATGTCCAAGAAGACCATGCCTACTTGAAGGCCTTTCCTCATTCCTTGGAGGGTAATGCAAAAGACTAGTTGTACTACCTTGCAGTCAGGTCCATCACGAGCTGGGATGACTTGAAGAGATTGTTCCTGGCCAAATTCTTCCCTGCTTGTAAGACAACAACCATAAGGAAGGAAATTTTTAGCATAAAGCAACAATTTGGGGAGACCCTCAATGAATACTTGGAGAGGTTCAAGAATCTTTGTTCAAGTTGCCCCCACCATCAAATCTCTGAACATCTACTTCTACAATATTTTTAGGAAGGCCAGCACCACATGGATAGTAACATGATTGATGCCGCAAGTGGTAGCGCTCTTGGTAACATGACCTTAACTGCAGCTAGACAACTAATCGAGAACATGGCTTCCGATTCTCAATAATTTGGCACAATGAGTGATGCCATGAGTGATGCCATAGTTGTTAGAGGATTTCATGATGTAGGGGCAGCCGAATACACCAAGAAGTTGGAGAGTAAGATTAATGATCTTACCCCACTGGTCAACCAACTTGCTTCAAATCAAAGAGCTCCAGCTACAAGAGTTTGTGGCCTTTGTACATCCGTTGATCATTTCACAGACTCTTGCCCAGCATTGCAACAACAGGCCCTTCTTCTTCTACACTAGTGGATACTCATCAGGCGAATGCAGCTAATATTTTCGATAACAATAGGCCCCAACACCAGGATGGAGAAATCACCCTAATCTGAGTTGGGGAAACCAGGGTAACCAACAATAGCAAAACCAACAGTTTCAAAACGCGCATCTACCTCCTCAACAAAGAGTTGCGCCTACACAAGCTGCTCTTGTTCCACTTGTACCCACACAAGCTCTAGCTCATGCTGCACCTGCACCTACCTCTTCTACTTCATTGGAAGAGTTGGTTAGAATGATAACACTTCAGGATATGCAATTCTAGTAGGTTACTAGAGCCTCAATCCAGACTTTAACAAATCAAATGAGGCAGAAGCTACACAACTTAATCAAGCATAGGCTCCAAATTCTGATAAGTTGCCATCACAAACGGTGGAGAATCTGAGAAATGTGAGTGCCATCACATTGAGATCTGGGAAAAAGATTTAAGTTCCCACTCCTGAGCCTACACCTCAAGAGGAAGTTGACCTTGCTGCTACACATCAGAGAAAGCATGATGATGCTCATGTAGCCCTTCCTTCCACATTTGTTATACCTTTCATACCTCTTCCCCTCCCTCCGAGAGCTATTCCAAGATAGATGATGGAAGAGGTTGACAGGGAGATCCTAGAAACATTCAAGAAGGTGGAGGTGAACGTACCTCTTTTGGACGCCATCAAACAGATTCCCAAATATGCTAAGTTCTTGAAGGAGCTATGCACACACAAGAGGAGGCTGAAGGGCAATGAGAGGATAAACATGGGGAGCAACATATCTGCACTGATAAGTTAATTTGTTCCTCAAATCCCTAAAAAGTGTAAAGACCCAGGTACATTCTATGTTCCTTGTATTATTGGTAATAATAAGTTTGAGAATGCTATGCTTGATCTGGGTGCTTCGATTAATGTCATGCGTCTGTGTATTTTCAATTCTTTGTCTCTTAGACCATTGCAACCGACTGGTGTGGTCATTCAATTGGCAAATAAAAGTGTTGCCTACCCTGTTGGTTTCATTGAGGATGTCTTGGTTCGGGGGGGTGAACTGATTTTTCCTGCTGATTTTTACATTCTTGATATGGAAGAGGGATTTTCCCGTGGTTCTACCCCACTCATTTTAGGGAGACCATTTTTAAATACAACTCGAACAAAAATTGATGTCCATGCTGGCACTTTATCCATGGAGTTTGATGACATTGTCGTACGTTTTAATATTTTGGATGCCATGACACATCCTTCTGAGGATCACTCTGTTTTTCACATTGATATCATTGATCATGCTATTGATGGCCATATTTCTAATTTCCACTCTTTGCATGCATTAAAATATTCATCTGTGTCTGAGTTATCTGAGTTTGCATACATTGATGTTCTTGATTCTAATTCTGATTATGATACTAAATATGATGTGGATAATGTTGAATCTGCTGAGTTTGACTCTCTATGTGTTGTACCTATTGACTTTGATGTTATACAATCAAATTGCACTAACCATGTTGTAGGAAGTACATATGCATTTGATTATTATGTTGAGCTACGGGATGTGGAACCCATTTCTCCCTCCCTTCTAGTTCCTGATATTCAGCCAGCATCCAGCACTCTAGAGTTGAAACCCTTACCAGACAACCTCAAGTATGTTTACTTGGAGGAAGAGGATAAATTGTCCGTCATCATTTCCACCTCCCTCACTGCTGAATAAGAATAGAGGTTGTTGCATGTTCTTAAAAAGCACAAGAAGGCAATTGGATGGACATTGGCTAACATTCCTGGTATTAGCCCATCAACATGTATGCACAAAATATTGTTGAAAGATGGAGCAAAGCCAGTGAGACAACAACAAAGGCGACTCAACCTTGTCATCTCAGATGTTGTTAACAAGGAGGTGACCAAGCTTCTACAAGCTGGGATCATCTACCCCATTTCAGACAGTCAGTGGGTCAGCCCTATCCATGTTGTTCCCAAAAAGACAGGCCTTACTATAGTCAAGAATGAAAAAGAATAGTTGATTCCAACAAGAGTGCAAAACAGTTGGAGAGTTCGCATCGACTATAGAAGGTTAAATCAAGAAACCAAGAAAGACCACTTCCCCCTGCCTTTTATTGATCAAATGCTTGAGCAATTGGCAAGTAAGTCCAACTATTGTTTTCTTGATGGTTTTTCTAGTTACTTTCAAATTCATATTGCACCTGAGGACAAAGAGAAAACCACATTCACGTGCCCCTTTGGCACTTTTGCCTATAGGAGGATGCTGTTTGGCGTATGCAATGCCCCTAGCACATTCCAGCAGTGCATGCTTAGCATTTTCAGTGATTTTATTGAAAAATGCATAGAGGTGTTTATGGACGATTTTACTCTGTATGGATCCTCTTTTGATACATGTTTAGAGAATCTCGACAAAATTTTGAATAGGTGCATCCAATCTAACCTTGTTTCCAATTTTGAAAAATGCCATTTCACGGTAAAATAAGGCATAGTTTTGGGGCACATCATTTCGAGTAAGGGCATTGAAGTTGACCCTGCCAAGATTTTAATTATTTCACAATTGCCTTACCTCTTTTCTGCGCGAGAGGTTTGTTCTTTTCTTGGCCATGCAAGATTTTACAGGTGCTTCATCTAGGACTTTAGTAAGAAGGCTTTCCACTATCCAACTTGCTGTAAAAAGATGTTGACTTCATTTTAAGTGATGAATGCAAAGAGGCTTTTGGTTGCCTAAAGAAGGCCCTGACTACCACTCTGATCATTGAGGCGCCTGATTGGATAGCCCCGTTCGAGCTGATGTGGGATGCATCCAATTATGCATTGGGGGTTGTTCTGGCTCAAAGGATTGATAAGCAGCCAAGGGTAATCTACTACACCTCCAGGACATTGGATGCTGCCCAAGCAAACTACACCACAATAAAGAAGGAGCTTTTTGCGGTTGTTTTTGCGCTTGAAAATTTTAGATCTTAGCTGCTTGGTTCTCCTGTTGTTGTGTTTACTAATCATGCAGCTCTTAAGTACCTGTTGAAGAAGGAAGAATCCAAGCCTCGGCTGATTAGATGGATGCTCTGGCTCGAGGAATTTGATTTGGAGATCCGTGATAGGAGTAAAGCACAAAACTTGGGTGCAGACCACCTGAGCAGGATTGAGAGGTCTGATGATGATGCTTCACCGATCCAGGATGACTTTCCCAATGAAAGTTTGTTGACACTCTCTGCTTCTTTTCCCTCCCCATGGTTTTCTAACATTGTGAATTATCTTGATGCTTCTGTTTTTCCTCCCCTAGCATCCATAGCTCAATGTGATAAACTCAAGAGCGATACTAGGTATTATAGTTGGGATGACCCCTATTTGTGAAAGATGTGCAGTGATCAAGTTACCAGGAGATATATTCTGGACCACGAGATTGACTCGGTCCTTCAATTTTGTCATGCATCTGCACCTGGATTGTGGATTTTACTGGCACACCATCTTCAAGAATGCGTGGAGGATTTGCAACACAAGTGAGCAATGCTAGAGAGCGAGATGAGCCATTTCTTGGAGACAACACATGCGTCAACAACCCATGTTGTTTTGTGAGGTCTTCGGTGTTTGGGGTATAGATTTCATAGGCCCTTTCCCTGTTTCTTTTGGTTTTACTTACATCTTACTTGTTATTGATTATGTCTTAAAGTGGGTGGAAGCTAAAGCCACCAGGACTAACGATGCTCAATTTGTTATAGACTTTGTTAGGTCTCACATATTTTGTAGGTTTGGAATTCCTAGAGTTGTCGTTAGTGACTAGGGCACCCATTTTTGTAATAGGTCCATGGGGGGCTTTGCTTCGGAAGTATGGGGTTATGCATAAGATTTCCACACCATATCACCCTCAAACTAACGGGCAAGCCGAGATATCAAGTAGAGAGATCAAGCGGATCTTGCAGAAGATTGTACAACCCAACCGAAAGGATTGGAGCAACAAACTTGAAGACGCTCTCTAGGCTCATAGTACTGCTTACAAGTCACCTATTGGGATATCTCCCTATCGGGTCGTCTTTGGTATGCCATGCTACCTACCAGTGGAAATAGAGCACCGAGCCTATTGGGTTGTCAAATCATGCAACTTCTCACTTGATCAAGCTGGGGAGTAAAGAAAGTATTAGCTGAATGAGTTAGATGAGATTCATTTGGAAGCATATAATAACTCTATATTCTACAAAGAGAAGACCAAGAGATTCCATGATAACTCCAAAGCTAGGAAGGAATTTATTGTTGGTCAGCAAGTGTTATTGTAAAACTCCAAACTTGGTCTCATGGGTGGTAAGTTGCGATCAAAGTGGATTGGTCCTTTTGTGGTGACTAATGTTTATCCTTATGGTGCAGTTGAGATCAAGAGCCAATCCACCGATAAGATCTTCAAAGTGAATGGGCATCGTCTGAAGCCATTCCTCAACAACCCTGCCTTGGTGGATATTGTTGTAGAGGAGACTTCCTTGCTTGACCCCACTTCTGTTTCACCATGATTCAAAGAGTTTTCTTTTTCCTTGCTTACTTTTATTACACTTGTCCAGGCCCATCTGCTGATGTTTCATTGGTTGATATTATGCTGAGTCAGATTAAGACAATGTGTAGTTTAAGTGTGGGGGAGTCTGTTTGTTGTTGTGTCCTTTTGTTTGTTTCCATTTTGTTAATTTGTGTTAAAATTTTGTTTTCTGTTTGGGACAGTCACTTCACTTTTGGAGGATGAGTTGTTGGTTGTTCTGTGCACTGATATCCTTGCTTTCTCTTTGCATGTCAAGTTTATTTTGAATTGTTTTACCCTGTGTGAGAATTTGAGCCACTCTCTGTTCTTTCTTATGTGATATATGCCTCTTGAATGCTTGCACAATGGCCTTCGCTTGACTCTTTCTAATGCTTTTCTGATTCACATGCAAGTTTGGATATGATTTTGGCAATTTTGTTCTGATGAGCCTATAGCCAGATGAGCCTACCTTGGACTGTTTCCGTTGATAGCCCTTTTTGAGCCTGCATACCCTTTCATTGTTCTACAACTTATTACAAGCCCTTAACCTGAAAAACCATGATTCATCTTGCCTTAGGAAGTTTTGGAGCTTTAGAATTGTTTTGAGAATATGTGTTATCCTTTAAGTGTGCTTGCGCACAATAAGTGTGGTTGTGCACACACACCTGTTTTGTTCATGGATTGCTCATTTATACATTTTATGTCGGACTTGAAAACAGTTTTTTCTCTACTCTAAAATGAAAAGAAAAAAAATAAAAAATGAAGAAAAAAAAATGAAAATAAAGAAAAGAGGTTTGGATTTTGTAACATTCTGCGAGAATTGAATATGGAGGTGTTGGAGTTTGGAATGACTTTCATGCTTGATTTTGACGTATTTCCCCATTGGTCCTCTATTTCCTTTGGTTCTTTTTAGCCACTTATCCATATGTTCCACACGTTGTCCTCAGCCCCATTACAACCTTGAGAAGTCCTTCTGATCTTGATTTGCATGTGTTTTGGTTTGGTTGTTGGTTCTAGAGGCTTGCCAAGTTTGTTTGATGTTCATTTTTTAGGGGTGCTTTGAGAGTAAACAGAAGCCTGAAGATTTGAGTGATATAGTCTATATTTTGTGAGGTTATGTAGCTTTCAATTTACCATGAGATGAACTAAGTACTTGACATGTTTTGAATTGCTTGGATGATGTTCATGGATACCTTGCAACTTTGAATCATTTTGTGTTGGATATGTTTCCATTTGTCTGTTTCGAGTCTGTTTGTCTTGTGTCTCTTTTTGTCTCTCTTGTTATGTCTGTGATGTCCTTGCTTTGCTTTACTTTTTAATTTTGCTTACTTTTTAATTTTGCCCAGGAGTGCAAAAGGGTAACTGTGGTCGATTTTGATGATTCATTATTTTGGTGTGATTGTGTAATATATCTAATTGTATTGTAAATATGTTTATTTCGTTAGCTCACCCTATCTGCTTGTGTGTGGCGATGATCATATACGTGGTATACGTGAGCAGATAATGTTGCAGGTGGATCTGGTAAAGCGTAGAGTCGAAACGAGGCTAGACTTGGGATATTTCATCATGGATTTATGTTTTATGATTTTAAGTCATTTGTAAACTCTTATGTTATCAGACTTTAATTTTATAATGGATATTTACTCGTTTGGATTTTAGTTATTGTCATGGTGAAATAAAAGTTTTAAAATTTCCCACATTTTTTGGGAAATAGATTTATAATTAATGAGATTTTAATTTCTTACGTTATTTTATTTATTTAAATCTGTAATATCCGGTAGGGATGTTACATTCTTCACAATAATTGGAGAACAAATAATTGTTAGACAAGTGTCATAAAGAGGGGGGTTGAATTGATGCTTTTAAAAAAAATTGTGTTGATATCTATACTTAAGAAAATATCCTTTTTTAAATTATTAATTAAGTGTGTTACCGGAAGTGTAAAAAAGAGGTAAAGGAAAGAAGAAATTCACACAATAATATATACTGGTTCAGGTATAGCCAACCCTGCATCCAGTTCCTAGTCACCTCAGTGTGAGAATGACAATCCCAATTCACTATCTGTAGAGTATTTCTAAAGATTGATTAACACTTATCTTGAGCCCTTTGAAGATGTGACAACACCTTCCTTGAATTACACAAGGGATGAAACACCTCCTCTGTACAAAACAAACGATGAAAATTACTACTAAAAAAATGATGCATTGTCTCCTAAAAAGTAAGAGTATAAAGATAGAAACATAATTATAAGAAATAGTTTCAATTCAAAAGATATTTTTATTTTTGAAAATCTATAGAAACATAATTTAATTAATTTCAATAAAATCAAATAAATTCAAAAATTAAATTTTATTCTTTGTAGAAAAGATGATTTATAGGAAAAGATATAGTCAGAAAATACTTAGATTTTAAAAAAATAGTTTCAATTCAAAAGATATTGTTGTTTTTGAAAAAACTGTAGAAACGCAATTTAATTATGTTTTAACCTTAATTGATTATGTGCGTGAAAAAGTGATTTCACTTGTGAAGAGAGATGATTTTGCTGATAATTCTTCTTATGCTTCCTCTTTATCTAGAGTGACTTGACATCCTAAATACTCTATATCTTTATCTTGAGCTTTCCTTAATCTTGTAGTATTTTTGCCTGAGCATCCATCAAAATCTTTAGCTTTCAAAGAGGTAGTGATGACATCCTTTTTTCTAACAATAATCGTTCTCAATGACCTTCTCATAAGAGCTTTGAAATGAGTTTTTTAGAGAAGAAAAAAAGTTCGTAGTATTGGAGAACATATTTTGCACCAACATTTGATATTTCTCATTATCATGTAGAATATGAGTAAGAATAGTTGCATGTGCATCTAGTATTTTGCAACTACCCACAAGGAATTTGAAGGTTTTTTGTGTAGCGTAAAAGCATGTAGTTCTTCTATTATACAAGGGGTCTAACAAAAAATTATTGGTGACGATAAAGGTGTTGGTACTGAACAAAACCTCAACATTAAGAGATGTTTTTTCATAATTTTTAAAGATAATGATGAATATTCAAGCTTAGTCTACAACTTTCTTGCTTTTAATTTGAGTTTTTCACATAAGGTACTTGTTTGAACTCTAGAGTACATCACACAACCTTAAAAATTGAATTAAATCACTACAAAAAACAATATAAATTCTAGCAATTACTTTCTTAAAATGCGGCGATTTTAACTGCCACAATTCATGCTTGCAGCGGATTTGAAAACTGCCGCAATTCAGGTTATCAGAAAGCAAAAATGTGGCAATTTCAAGCAAACTACCACAACAACCGCCATATATTACATTATCTAAAGTGACGATTTTTTTAGGTAAATTACGAATGTTAAAATCATCATAATTGTTCAAACAAAAATTAAATACATCGAAAAGAATGGCTCTTTAAAATGGCGCAACTTACATTATCTTACGACGTTTATAATTGTTGTTATTGCTATTATCAAACATTACCTAAATTTTACATGATTTACTGGAGTGAAATGATTTAAACATTTTCTGAAATGTTAAAGTAAGTTAAAAATGAACTTTAAAACTTTTAATCTACTACATAGTGGGTTAAATTGTTGTTCAGAGGTTCTAAGAACAATATTAGCCATTATGTAGGAAGAAACTTAAAACATAGTGCTTTTCAAGTTTTTATGTAACTAGTTATATAACCGTTTAGATTCTTTTTATAATAAATTTAATCAATTTTTGTAATTAATAAGGACCGTTCTAATGGAATAAATGATGTAATAATCAATTATTTTAGATAGCCATCAATATCTTTTAAAAATTCTATTAGAATAATGGATTTTCAGCTAATGTAATCAATTATATATGTCAACATTTGTTTTCAAATTGCATTTTTCAAACTTGATGAAAAGCGTATCAATCTTAATCTTTGTAAGAACTTTTGCAATAAATCAAAGATATTCTTACAATTTTTTTCTGATATCAAAATGCAATCACAAAGTGCTCAGAAAGATTTCAAAGAATTCTCAAGTGTTTTCTCTTCGACGTACTCATATGGTTAGTTTTTAGGGTATGTCGTGTTATGTTGTAATTAAGTTCCAAGTTCTTCTCCCATGGTTTCTTCTTTGCATTATCTTTACAAGATTGCTTCTAGGTTTATGTTTGTTTTGTAAATTGCTGAGAGTGTCAATAGTGTTTTTTGGATTGTTGGTTGAGTTGATAAGGCTAGACATCTTCTCAGATAGTCAAAGAGTGAATAAGGCCAAGATCCTCTTGAGTGAGTCAAGAGTGGATAGGACAACGGTCCTCTTTGACATTTAATGTAATATCCAGGTTGATATCCTCTAGAGTCTTGTATTTTCTTTGTACAAACTTTTGTTTTTGAATAGTTGAACTAGATGTAAGATAATTGGTAATTTCAACTAGCATATCTTTTTTTCTTTTGTGTTTTTTCTTTATCTATATAATCTTTTATCGATCTTATCACTCTTGTTTTAATTAGTTTCAAGAAAATTGCACTCTAAGTTTATAAAATCTAAGACAAGTTTTAAAATTAATTCATCTCCTTTAATTGGTTTAACAAAGCCTATTTCTTTTATCTAACAAAATGTACAACTAATACTCTTTAGGGACCCATTAAGTTTGGAGTCTATCACTTTTGGTTGGACTATGGTTTTCTCCCTCTTTTAAATTGAGGTTTTTTTTCCTTTAAGTCTTAAAAGTAGGATAGATTAGTTGTTTTATGTTGGGAGTAAAAATCTTATAAAATGAGCTGAGAATGTTGTTTGAAGTTCAAGAAAGATAGTTTTGTTTCTTGAAGGGTTTAGGTGTTAGTGAATAAGGGTTCATTTGAGTTACTATGTGAGAGTATTGTTTGATCCATTCTAATGAGTGTTTTGTTTGATAGCCTTGCTAAGCGAAAGCAAACCAACTAAAACAAAATTGTTTGATTATATTAAGTTAAAGTATCATTTGATATACCTTTGCTCGAGAAAAAGTAAATACTTTTTAATAGATGTATCATTTTATTCACTCAAATAGGTACTTCATTTGACATCTTCACTCAATGAAAATGCTTTTACTCAATGAAAGACATCATTTTGACTTCTTACATTATGTGGTTTTACTAATCTTTTATCGATTAATTGGATATTTTATGCTTATGTTACATGTAGAAAATATTAAATCATATTGTTCACTAATTTGTTTGCTTTGACTAAACTAAATGACGATAGAGATGTGAATTACATGTTTGATTATGATATGTAAATTCAAGTCATGAATGAGATGACTCACATGGACAATAATAATTATGTATTAAGTATTGAAACCTATAAAAAAAATCCTTTGTTTCATAGACGGTCTTAGTCATAAAGAATAATATTTATTGCACATTTGACACACTATGAACTCCAAAATTTGGATACCTTAAATAGCCTAAATTGATGGAGCTCAAAAGTGGTAAATATTAAAGGTGTTAGTCTTTCATGCTTAATAATTATTTTTCGGAAGGCATCAATATCTTGGGAAATATCATTTATATGTGGATCCATGTGTGATCCAAATAAATATATGTGTACACGGTGCATGCATATGATGACACAATGAGGAATTGTAATAATTATTTTCATCATTTGTGCTAGTTTAAATATTTCATCATAATATGATGACATTTTGATTTAAGGAACTTAGCCTTGTGATATTGCCAATGTCACCTACTATGCATGTATTAGATACATGAGTAAATCCTTGTCTAGATTTAGGATATGCATATGAAGGAAGAGCATAAGATAAAATTCTTAAAGACTTATTTTATATATGAATCTTGTATGAACAAATATTTTAGTTTAAGTTTTATTAGACACTCATAACATAACTTTGAAACAATAATGGTTAACTTCCAACATTTAGAAATATTTTATTTACATTATATAACTTAATGGAAAAAAAGGTTCAAACTTCGGTGTCTGCCAGGATGAATTCCAACCGACATGAATATTGATTAAAAGAGTTCAAGATTCAGTTTTCCAATAATTATATTCTTATACGTGTAAAGAAAACCTAAAAAAGGTTTTAATTGGGATAAGCATTCTGAAGTTGTATTATTTATTTGAAGTCATTTCCAAATGCATTTTTATTAATAAATTTCTCGGTGTCTTTAACACAAACATGAGCATTTACCAGTGGTTACATCACAATGTTGTTTATCACATAATCCTGGGGGACAATATGGACAATCAGCAGCAATTTTACATTTTTGATCTTGCTTTCCTACTATGGTCACCGGGCATCGACAAACTTTATTATCACAAATAGCTGAATCTTTGCATAAATCTATTATCCCCTTGCAATCTTTACTCTCATTACATTCTTCCTTAGCTAAGACAAATCCTACAAAAACACATGTCATGATTATAATATATATAAAATCATATTAAGTATCAAATTTTAACATGTAAACTATAAAACTATATGTGTATATTTTTATTATGTATTCAAACATTAAATCTCATGAATTAAGAGTTTAATATCTACATCGCATGCCACAGAAATGATTTATCAAGTGAACAAAAAAACTCAAAACACCTTACCATTACAAGCTATCAAAGCAAAAACAATTGCTACCAAAGTAACTTTCATCAAAGCCATTCTTTGCCTTGTTTTGTTTTACTATTTCTTCTATATATCTTATTATTCTTTTTGCATGAGGCACATATTTATATTATTAGAATGAGGTCATATATGTTGTGTAAAAGTGATAAGAATTCTCTGAAATTGATGTACCTTTGTCAAAAGAAGAAAAATATTAAGTCTCTTACATTAGATGGTTCAAGAGTCAAACTTTTCTTTTTATGCAACATTCTTCTTTAAAGTAATATTTAATTAATTTTGAAACATTCATTTAATGAAGTAACATGGTTTTTATTTTATTAAATAATAAAAATTGTATCATAAATATATTCATTTTATATTTATAGAATATTAGTATAACATTTATACAAATAATAAATTAGGTCCTAATTAAAAGAAGACCAATTTATTATTTATATAAATGGTATTAATTAATTTATTTTTATAAAAAATATGGATTAATAATATATTAGTTTTAAATACTCATTTTTTTTTGTAAAAATATTTATATTTAATTAGTTTTAATCTTATAAAAAGAACATAGATTAATAAAACATGGATTAATAATATATAACAATGTAATATGTTAAGAAGAAACTTTTAATAAAACTATTAGTATAACATTTATATAAATAATAATTTTGATTTCAATTTAGAGAGGGTATTACTCTAATTTGAAAAAAAAATTGAGACTAAATTGAATCAAAGAGACATATGTAGGGATTAAATTGGATCAAAGAGACATATATATGAAATAAATTGAAATTAAGACAATAACATTTGACATTGACACATGTCAATGTTGTCAAGTGGCACTGAGTGCCATGTGTCACACAAGAGACTTGACACATGGCATAAAAAAATTTGGACAAAAATATTAAAACATTTTAAAAAAATTTAAAAAACTAAAAAAAAACACAAATTGACACTTGACATGTCTTTAATGTTGTCAATAATTTTTTTTTTAAAGAACCTAACTGAGAAAATTTTTTAAAAGTTAAAACGCAATTGATACTTCTTTTCAAAAATTAGGAAAATTGAAACTTTTTAAAAAGCGGAGATGACAATGAAACGTTCCAATAATTTTAATAAGTCTTATTTTAATTTTTCCCTCACGTTCTTTTAATTTTCCCTCTTGTAAAAACATTCTTTTCTTTATTCTAAACTCTAACATTGTGTTTCTTTGAGTGAATTGTTAAAATCCATTGATTTGTGCGGATGGATTGGAATTTTTTTTCATTTTCCTTTCTAATTATTTAATAGCAAATGAATAGAGTGATTTGTGAGATAGCATAAAGGATGTTTTTAAAAATTTAACTTTATCATCTCCATTTACGTAATTTTTTTTCTTTTTATAGTGCTTCAAAAGTTTGTGCTGGTGGAATGCATTATTTCTCAAATTTTATGTATATACATATATATCATTAACAATTATATATTATATATTATTGTTATTATTATTTTATTTATATATCTATATATATAATAATTTAAATTAATAATATATGTTTACAATAATTAATAATAATAAAAATATAATATAATAATTAATGCTTAATTATTGATTTAGTCATTTACTTTGTTACTTTGGTTCATTTTATTATTTTTTGATTCAATTTAATCTTGCAATTTTTAAAAATATTCAATTTGGTCTCCTTATTATTTTTGATTCAATTTAGTCCTCTCTTTTTTAAACAATTCAATTTTGTCCTCTTCGATTGGAGACCAATATAGTAATTAAACTTAATTACAACTAGGGATGTCAAAACGTGACAGCACGACCCGTTTAGCCCGACCCGTTTCTAACCCGTCAAAATCGGGTTTGGTCAGGTCAACCCGACATCTAAAAACATGTTAGGATCTTTAACCTGTCCTGCTCATGGACGGGGTGGTGGGCTGGCGCACCCGAGGCATAAGTAGGCAAGGTAAAAAGGTAGTTGTTTATGCCTCGATTATGAACTGAATCATATTTGAGCATTACTGCCTTGGTTCTCTCCACAACCGAGGCGTAATAGGCATAAAAAATTAAAAAAAAAAAGAAAATGAAATGTATTTTCTGTAAGACCCAGGAAAAATTAGACTAAAGGGAAATACATGAGAAAAATTTAATGGCTCGATTAATATATTATTGATTTATTTAATTTAAGTAGGTTATTAAATTATGAAATAATTATTATTTGAGTGATTTAAGTTATTGTTGTATTTATAATAATTATTTAAGTGATGTAACTTATTGTTTTATTTATTTTAAATTTTGATATTATATTTAAGGTTAGGGATATGTGTACATAATTAATTGGTGCGTATTATGACATGAGAAAACATTTGGCTTGGTGGTTGATGTGTGTGTTGTTGTGCAAAGGTACCAGGGTTTGATTCCAGGTAGCATTAGAATGGCCAAATGATATATTTTATTTTTTTAAAATAAACTGAAAAGGCTAGGAATAATAGGAGATAAAACTAGTTTTAAATATTACGGTTTTGAGAGGGAGAAAAGGAGAGTTGGAGAAACAGGAGAAACATAGAGAGTCAAAGAGAAGACCGTAGGAGTGAAGAAATGTGTAGCAAAGAGACCATTAGGTAGGGGAAGTTAACGTTGTTCTTTGTGTTGATTGATACATATGGATTGAAGGCATATCTAAGTGTGTAGAATGATGAAGGGTGTCAAGTTGTTCTCGCTTGTTATTTTCATGTTCTTGCTAGTTGATGGAATGGTGATGATGGGTATTGGCTTGTGTTTTCATCATGAATCTATGAACCCATTTTTGTTGATGAATGTTTTTCAAAGCATGAGAGAAGCTTGGGTCACATGCATTTTGGTCTTTTGATTATTCACGTTGCTACAACTTGGGTGTTTTCACGGCAGCATGCAAACCTGTGGTTCTCGTTTCCGCATGTTCAGTTTCCGCATGGTTTTTATTTTCTATGGTGTGGTTCTCTTTCCAATATTTAATGAAGCCCGTATTATTCTTTTTTTTCTTCTTTCTTTCTATTCTCTGTCACGTGCGAATGCATGGGTTCATAGGTTACTTTTTGTTTTTTTGTTTTTTTTTCCCTTTTACGGAAGATGTGGGTGCAGGGCAGGTTTTGTCCATTGCATTAATTACATCTTTCTAGTTTTTCAAGTTTGCATGTTGGTAGATGCATGGGTGGGGGCGACAAGTTATTCTTTTCCTTCCTTTTATTTTTGGTGCAGGAATTGTCTTTCTCACTTGCCATAATTCTCTCTTTAGTTTCGATTGCAGAGTTCATAGAGCAAAGATTGTTTCCTCTTTAAGTTTTGAGTTGCATTGGGATATATGAAGGTGCAACACGTAAAGTTTGGGTATGCAAAACCAATTTTAGTTTGATGGGGTGTTTATGGTCTTTCATTATTATATCATTGTTTCTTACCACATTGCTTTTCTCTTTCTTCTCTCTTTCTATTCTATTTCGTGTTTGCATGGCCTAGCTGAGAGTAAGTTTGTTGTAGATTGGAGGGTTATCGTATAGTGGGCCCATGGTGGGAAAGTTCTCCCAAATTTTCATGTTGTTATAGTATGCATGTGCATTTTCTTTTCATTTCGTTCAAGTTGGTGGTGTTTCTTCATAATTTGTAAAATAGTGGTTTAGGTGGACATCACAAATTCATGGGCACTACACTTTTATTCTTTTGAATGGTCATGTCTTTTAAGGGATTAAACTTTGTGAGTTATATAGCCATAGTTTCCAAATCAATGTTATATCTTTTGCTTAGTTATATTTTAGTTGCATGGTTATGGAATTAAAATAGTGGCTTGGTACTTTAGTTGTTGTTTTTTATATTGGTTTGGAAATTATTAATAGGGTTCATTGTAGGAATGTATTATTTGATAAGTTGATGGGTTTATGTTATGGAACTTTATTTCCTGTGCATGATGTGGTGGTGAGTACTTTGTTGGCAATATGAAATTCTCATGTGTTGAGAGTGTTTTGCCTTGCTTGAAGAATCTTGTTGAAATTAAGTGTTATGTGAGGTTTTCCGTACCTAAGAACCTAATGAAGACTCTTTCGCCTGTGTGAAGTAGTGGAAAGGGGTCCACTTCACCTGGGTGAAGTAGTGGTAGAGAATTGGTTCAAGTGTTCACTATAAAAAATTAATAATAAGTAGAGGTTATTTTGTGGAGGTTATAAAAACCCTCCACAAATTAATGTTATTTAACGTGATTATGTAAGTTACGTAAAAGCTAATAATTGTTGCGGTTTTAATTTATTTTGATGTGGTTTATGACCTTCATTAATAGAATTTTATTTATCACCTTCAGCCTTTCCCTCCCAATGTTTAACGCTCTTTTACATTTTCCCCAATTTTTCAAACTGTCAAATTCATTTTCGTTTAGGATCTCCCAAATCGGTTTCATTTCCTCAAGAATGGATCGATCTCATCATTACTACAAAAAATGCATTCCTAGTTGTTCTCCTCCTCTTCTCTCACTCTCCATCTTCACTCTTCAGGTGGGAAATTTTTTCCCTTTATAGTGCTTTTTTTCTTCTCTTTCCATTATTAATGTTTGATTATACTATTTTAGTTGAGAATTTTTGTGTCCTCTTATAGATAATTTAATCGAGCAAAGTTACAAACCCTAGTTTTTGAGAATGGGTCAGATCCAGTGTTCTTTACCTTTCTAATATTATTTTTATTTTAATGATTTGTATATTCATGTTAATTTTTTTGTTCAGACACGTGGTTCTGCCTCCTGAAGTGGCTAAAATGTTTCCTAAGAATCTGCTTCTTTCTAGAGTAAGTGGATTTTTTTTTCATTTTTTTTTTCAATTTGATTTTGTGTGTTTGATAGGCATTCATGTTTTATATTTTTAAATTTAAAGTCAGTTTAAAGAGAACCTATCCTCGAAAAGTGAAGAAAATTCTTAGTAAGAAAACTTTAATAGCATTGGTTTAGGTATAACTAAGAAGAATCAAAAAGTGAAGCAACTTATGAATTCACTACTTCAATTTTTTTACATCATTAGTCATAAAAAGCCTATTTGTTTATAACTTGATTTAAATTTATGATTCTCTTTAAATTTTTGTAACATGTCTTCTATGTTGCCAATTTTAGGGATGCTTTTTAAGGCAATTTTATCGGTGTGTGGGAAAGGCTAACTACTTGGCTTTGCGCAATGGATTTATCACTGTAAGACTCCACAATATAGCATGTTCTTTTAAAGCTGAATTTGCCTTCCCCTTTTGACAGTGCATTATGTGTAGGTACACCTGGTTCCTAGAAGTAAATTTAATTTCCAAAAGTATATCAAAAGATCCTTGGAGGATGACTTCAAGGTTGTTGTTGGTATCAGGTAACTCTTGTAAACATTGCATTAGTAGCATTATATTGTATATATGATTTTTCCTACGGTAACTTGTTTGACATACTTGCTCACTATGTCATTGACAGTCCCATCCTCTAGGCTTAATTTGTTGTATTCCTGCTACTAAATGTTAATGGTGAGCAACAATTTTCTTAGTGGAGTTTTATGGAATTCACAATTATTCAATTGAAGGATAACAATTGGTTTACCTTGTAAAAATGTGCAGGATTGAATGCTATGTTTTGGGCATCTTTAATTCCTATTGTGGTAAGTATTCTATTTCTAATTATATAATTTTCATTTAGACTTACTGGTAGACTTGGTAGAATTGCTTTCATAATGCTTTTTTTGGAAAGTTGCCTTAATTGCATGCGGTCATCCCTAGCCCGCCTTAATTGTAGTCTCACGGGTTGTGTTTAGAACAAATTGACTAGAAATGTGACTTAAATATAACTTAATTTGGGTTATTCTAATCTTATAAATGGATTTTTTTGAGTGAGTTAGACCCTAGGCCAAAATTCTATAATATTATTAGAGCCTCGACTATATATGACTTATATAAAGTTTATAAAGCAAGGGTAATCCTTCACTTAAAGACCAGTTATGTAGAATTGACTAAAAAGAGAACTTAGATCTAATTGGGTCCTCTTGAACTCCTATCACAGACAGTGTGACTAAAGAGTGGTAGGTTTCTTATGTAATTGTTTCTTATAAAATTCATGTTAGATTCCTTTTTTAATCTTAATTATAGTTGTTACTTTATGTTCTCCCCTGAATGTTTATTAGGCTCTTTCTGGATAAATTTCTCCATAAGCCTTTGTAGGAGAAGAAAATTAGAAGGTAAAATGAAATAATCTTCTTCCATAAGTTAAAATTAGTTTATGCATGAGTTAAAAATAAATTTTACAAAACTAATTGAAAGAAACATCACAGATTAACATATGTATGGACTAATATTAACTTCTGAAAGTAATCTATTCCCTTTTACCTTGTTCATTTTCCTGTAAATGCTTATGGATAAATTTGTCCAAACCTTAATCTCTTTCGACTAGCTACACTTGATAGTTTTTTGGTTTGAAATCTTGTTCTCTTCCCAACTGCATTATCCTAATTAAATTATTTTATCTCCATGATTGATGGATCTGAATTCAGGTTTTTTATGAAGACATTAAGCAAGATAAGCGGTTTCGAATAGCTAAAATTTCCACTTATTGGCCTGAAAGCAGAAACTAAAAATGAGTTTTAGTTGAGGCTGCAGCCATCACATGATACACTCAAAGCGAAAGACAAAAGACACTTAAATTTCACTTATTTTACTTTGTACAGAAGTCTCTTATGATGTATTTTATTGTTTCAAAATTATCTATTTTTTTATATTTACATTATAATTGTTGATACTTTATCAAATCATTAATAAAATTAATTTTGATTAATTTTTGTATAATTTACAAATTTATTTATTTTATTTATTTTTATTATAAAATTAATTTCATTAAATTAATAAATTATAAATGCAAGTGGATAATTACTAATAGAGGAGGTTTCAAACCTCCACAAAATAATAGTCACCAATAGAGGAGGTTAAAACCCTCCACAAAACAACCTCTGCAATATAACTTAGATACCAGGGGTCATCCAAAACCTTCACGAATAGCTTGTGGCGACTCTAATTGTGGAGGTTTAGAAAACCCCCACAAATTAATTTGCAGAGGGTGAAAACTCCAGCAGATTGAAAAAAAAACCTGCACTAAATAATAATTTGGGCTCGTTGCAAGTATACTGCCCGATGTGTGATGCATTGACGTTTTTACTCATAATTCCTTGAGAAATAAAGGAGATAGTCTGGCTGCGATAGTGGGACACATCGAACCATTTCTTCTGGGAAACTAAATGTTGTTGTGGGGTTGATAGAGGTCTTACCCCACCAAATTAAAATAGTTAAATGCAGTATGCGAAAGTTAAACCAAGTCATCTCCCAATAACCAATATTTTCGTCCAAAGCTTCAATTTCCAGATGAACACAACACAACAGTATTATAACACAGGGGGGTTTGGTAGATTCAGTTTCACAAAAAATTAACTTCGCAATGCAGAGAAATTTAATAGTTATATGAAAATGCAATGATTCCTTGATTCAATTGAAAGTCCACCAATCATAAATTACCAAATTAATTTTTCTATTCGAATTTGCTCTCATGAACCCTAAGTAATCAACTAAGCGAAAATTACCATGGATTCATTGTCATTAAGCACAACAGATTTCAGACAGTTAACACCCACAGATTGAAGCAAGCTGTGACAAAACCCATAAACATTAAGCATGAATATGAGCCATTAATGTGCACAAAACACGAATTTGAGATTAAGCATGCATCAAAAACGTATTTATCATCAAAACGCAATCTAAAATAGATGCAATTCTGAATACATACTTAAAACGACCAACAATTTCATGGTTTCATTTCAATTTCATCAAGGAATCACTGCAAAAAGCTTACCTAGACATGGAAATGGAGCACACAAGCCCTTCAAAATGGAATTCACAAAAACAGGGCATCAAACCCTAACCTACGAATTGTTAAAACGCAAATCAAGAGCAAAAGAGAGATTTTAAAGCTTCAATGGAATGAAAAACACTGTTGTGATATATAAATCCAAAAACCACATCAATGGGTGTTGTTCCAAGTCAATAAAATCCACAAAATGAGATGCCCAATCTACCAAATGCATTCAAAACATAAACCCCACATTGGGTGTTGTCAAATGTGCATAGAAATGGCAAAAGCTAGTGCAAAAACATCAAAAACAAGAAGAACACCTCCATGGACATACACCAAAGCTTGAGAGTGTGAAATGGAGGTTGGAGAAGATCATATGCGACTACTGCATGCCAAGAGACCTAATTCTCGTGGTCAAATCAACTATGCCACCACTATTTACAAAAATGCCATTCTGCTACTCAGAATTACAAAAATGTCACTATTGGGCCTCAAATGTTGGCTCATTCAATTAGATGACGTGGAAATGATGTGACAACTCTCTTCAATTAAATATTAATGTCCAAGCTCCAAATTTGCTTCACCCAAGTACCTAAAAATAATTAAAAACGAAAGTTAGGCCAAATAATGTGAAATTAACCCAAATTCGGAACAATGGCCTAATAAAGCCCAACAGATGAAAACACACTAAAGATAAACAACTAAGCACTAAATAACTATCAAATGGGTACACAAAGGCTAGTGGAATGGAGGAAAATAATGACTCATTAGGGGTGAGAGGTCGCAGAAAACCAAAGTTTGATTATGATCACTATGTTTGAAGATTTTAGATGAATGTGATGCTATGTTTGGTTTAGAATGATTGTTTAGATTTGGAGTTTATGTGTTCAAACCAAGAAAGGATTGTGATCATAATGTTTCTGTGTTACTTGAATGCGACATTGATTATCATTGGACATGTTTTATTTATGAATTTCTTTTATGAATATCATTGTTTATGGTTAGCTTACCCCTATTTTTTTGTTTATGTGTTTGTTGTGTGTGCAATGATCATATAACGTGTGTGTTATATGGGAGCAGATGATATTGCAGATAATCTTGGCATGGAGTAGATGGACGAGAGGCTGGGGTGGACTCAAGAGTTTTTATGATATAATTACTTGTTTTAAATCATATACTAAAAAAATATGTAATTTTCTTTTGATCGTAAATGTTATTGGATGTTTTTGACAAAGTGACGGTTTGAACTATTTAATTTAAATTAAATTAAAAGTTTTTATTAGTAAATTTTCAATGTTAATTCCTTTTTCGCTAAACACAAAAATTTTCTAACATTTCGTGACATCCCAAAATTGGGGTGTTACACTTTCTATCTCGGGTCTAGTCCAACTAAGGCAGAAAGCGTGATTTACTGGCTTGGTTACGTCTCAACCGAGGCATATTTGGTGTCTATGTTTTTAAACCTGCAAGTTTTCAACTAGAAAATCTGAACTAGCTAGAAACAAAAGCCAAATTCTATTCAAATAGAAAATGTGGCAAAATACTTAAATACTATTCATATTAATGTACTATTCATTATAATCTTATATGCTACCATAAATAGATATACTAGGTACTATTGATCATTTGTATAAAGTACTTTGCACAAGTTATCCTTAAATATTTGATGGACGTGGTGGGGATAGATGTAGTGGTATTAAATTTTTGCGCACAAGATAATAATTTAAATTAGTATATAAACTAAGAAAAAATTGCAGATAAGTATTTGATATAGTGAAATTATTACCGTTTCCCAACCACTTGTGATATGAGCACTTACAACGGTTGACATCCATTGCATTACATAGTAATCGTACATATGAGTCAGTTTGTAAACTACACTACAATGAAGACACAATTATAAGTAATTAAGGAAGAAAATAAATCAAATTATTATAATACTGTAGAACAAAATACCAAACCTAGAGGCCTAACCATGCTAGCCTTTTTGTCATAACAGTTAATTTCCCTACCAACATGTTATGTCCAGTAATTGAACTATGAAAAAGGTAAGGTGTTAATCTACAATTATAAAAGAAAGAAAGTTCATAAAATTGAGGTTCTTACCAATCTATAACATGTTTGAGATGGTTTGGGGGAGACTTATGCAAGGAACAAAGCCACACAACAATGTTGCCCTTCATGGAAATCACAAGTAGTTGCCAATGATGCTTGTAATCAAAACAAAATTCATTGTTGTACCATAAAATAGAAGATTATAATTAGAAGTCAACAAATTACACTTACCTAGCTATATAGGGGACAAAATATATTTTGTTCCCTCATTCAAAGAATTAGGTGATGTATGCTTGAATGTCATCAAATTTATTCCCTGTATGAGTGACTTAGGGGTCTATGAACCCATATACATCACTCAGCCCCATATTGTTACTGACACTAAACATATACCTGGACTAAAACATTTATTTAATCTAAGTAACTATATAAATTTATTAAACATCAGGTTTTTTGTCTCCGACGCAAGCTCTAAGACATCTTTCTTATGTAGATACAATGGGATGTCATTATCTCTCCCAAATATATTAGAATCCCATGGAACCGCCATCGACTTATCACTTATGATGTTAGCAAGCTGGTGAAATGTAGATTATGAGTGCACATAAACAGATGACAACAAAGAAATCAACAAAATAGTAGAGAGCCAACACTTTCCATATCAAGGCAAATTTAACAAAGCCTACAGCAGAAAGCAAAACCCCCAAAATTAGAACCTCTATCAACTACTGAAACATGACAACATAGTGCATGAAATGCTTTAAATGCAAATATGAGGCAGAACTTGAATGCAACTTAGTAAGCATGGAAAAATTCGTGGATTCAATTCATAGCAGCAAAATCAAACAGTTAAATCAGATCATCAAGAAAGTTATGTGTGTGCATGTAATTCAAAGATGAAAAGCTGGACAAGATTCTTTTATTCACTTTGATGTTTTGACCACTATGCAAACATTCTGTATGCATGAAAATTCTTCTAAGAAAAGCTAAATGATGTAAGAACTAAAAAGGATGCATGAATCCTAAATGAGTGCTTACTATATGCTTGAAAACTAGACATTCAAGGTATTATGCAACCATAGAAAGCAAAAACGTGAATGCAATGCAAATAAAGGATGCAATAAGAATTAATTGATGCAAATGCAAAACTTAATACAACTATAATCAACAACAGAACAAACATGAATATGAAAGTTGTTTTAGTGATCAATCAAGAATCCTTTTGCACTCCAGAAGACCTCTCGTGAATGTGTGCCAACTTTGGGGTCACTTGATTCCCAAAAGGAAACGTTGAAATGTGCATTGTGAACCATGCTTAAATCACTAAATCACCAAATTATAAACATGAGAGCAATGATTGGAATTAAAACATTCGCAAATTAAAGACTGAATTACAGTAAAAGAACTTAAACTAATACAGAATCTTATAGCAGAAAAGATGAATTGGAATTTAAAGTAAGTTGAATATAAAGGCAAGGAAACTAGAAATGCAATCAAAAATTAAACAACCAAATTGAACACCGAAAATCAGAATCGAAACAAAATCAGTGTATTCATTGAAATTGGCAAAGTACACAAGATCAAGAAAGTGCTAGGAACTTTAAATGGTGAAAGAGAACTCTCTTAGCCCAATCTTGGTGTTTGTTTCTAAGTGGGTAACACTACAAAAAAAATTGAAATTACCGACGGAACTTTAGCGACGTATATATTTTTGTTGGTAAATTTTAATTACCGACGGATTTTTCCATTGATAAATCCGTCAGTACTTACATAACCCAAAATCCGTCGGTAAAATTCATCGATAATTTAATTTTTTTTTATCGACTAATTTATCAATGGATTTATCCGTCGGTAAAAGGAGCAAGAATTTTCCCGCTCAAACCCCACTTTATAAGAAGACGAGAAGAAGAAGAAGAAAAGAAGAAAAAGAAGGAGAAGGAGAAGGAGAAGGAGAAGAAGGAGAAGGAGAAGAGAAGAAGGAGAAGAAGAAGAAAAAGAAGGAGAAAGAGAAGAAGAAGAAGAAGAAGAAGGAGGAGAAGAAGAAGAAGGAGGAGAAGAAGAAGGAGAAGGAGGAGAAGAAGAAGAAGAAGAAGAAGAGGAAGAAGGAGAAGAAGAAGAGGAAGAAGGAGAGAATGAAAGAGAAGAAGGAGAAGAGAAAGAAGAAAGAGGAAGAAGAAGAAGATGACGGCGGGGGCGGCGAAGGCAACGGCGACGATGGTGACAACGACCTCGAATAAAAATGAAAAAGAAAATGAAAGAGGGAGGAGGAAGAAGATGAACAGTGCAAAAAATTTACCGATGGATTTTTTAGTAATTACAGACGGATTTTTCGATCGGTAATTACCAACAAATTTTACCGATAGATTTTTCGTTGATAACTACCGACAAAACATGATTTCCGTCGGTAAAATTTTACCGATAAGCATTTGACTGACAGATTTTTGACCGTCGATAATCTATCGGTAATGTCAATTTAGCGACGGATTTTGACCATTACCGATGAATTTTGACCGTCGGTAATATCAGTTTTTCTTGTAGTGTAAAGTAATTAGAGTTACCTAACACACTAGAGGAAACTCCAATCTCATGAAGGTTATTGTTTCGAACCAGAATCGTGAATCTGAAACCTCACTCATGTGCCTTTGTTTTGCTTCGATCTTCTCCTTGTTCTCCATCTCGAATCAGCCTGAGATCGCCTCCCTCTAATTCACATCAACATCAACTTCAATCTCTCTATCGGATCAAATCTCGCACCTCAGACTTGATTCGTACCTATCAGGATTCAATGTCAAGTTTTGATATGTGGTGGAGTGCTTCTCGTGCCCTTGATTCAGCATTTGTAAGAATCTGCCTTCTTATGTGAAACTGTGCGTTTTGGGTGAAGGGTTGATCTACAAATAAGAAAGATTGGAGTCAAAGGGTCAAGAATGCAAATTAACAAAAGGAAAAGGGTTTCTTAGCAAAGAGACGTTATTAAAAAGGGAAAACTAAATGCATTAAAACACTTTTAAAATTAGCCTTTTAAACATATTTTTATGAAACCTCTATTTTTCTAAACTATCAACTAAAACTAATTAATTAAAGACAAACAAATATTTATTTAAACTAAAAAGAAAGTTTTAGAAAAGAAAAATAACCAAAATTGGACTGCTAACAAACTCTTTAGAAATTTGCACTACTAAAAAAACTAATATTTTCTACCAATTTTGTTTTGAAATTCTTTTTGTAGGAAATACTTGCAAATTTTGTTGTGAAAAGAAATTTGCAAGAAATTGCTACCAGTTCTCTTAAAAAATATTTTGTATAAAACACTTTTCGCAACAAATTTTGTAGGAAATACTTGCAAATTTTATAATTTTTTAGGAAATGATTATCCATAAAGGAATTACCTACCAATTAAAATTATTAGAAAAAATGGCAGAAAAAAATCTTTTCTTGCAAATTATTTTAACAAATTTGTAAGAAAAATCCCATGTAATATGAGAATTTCTAGTAGAGTTGATAAATAATATAGTAAGATCTGCGAAAACATAGTTCAAATAAATTAAAATTCCCTTCAACCAAGACCACAAGCAAATTGCTGCAACACATTCAAAGAAAATATGTTGAATGAATTCCTCCTTCTCTTTATACGAAGAAAAGATAGAGCACAAAGGGAGACCTCTAAATTGTACTTCTGTGTCAACAACAATCCTATTGTGTAATACTTTCAATAAAACTAATATTTTTGATGGGGGAGTGGACGAAGACTAAATTAAATTTCCCCAATCTTTAAGATCGAAATCTATAATAGAGCTAGATTCTATTACTTTATAGTTCAACATTTGCACTTAAAAAATAAAACATCTACAGAGAAATCTGCCAAACTTTAGAAACTTTTACATTTAGAGGTAGGACAAACACTAATAATAACAGATATGCCTTTCTGGGAGCACCACAAATTAATCCATTAATTTATCTTTTCTCTATTATGAACAATCCAAAATGTGTATTTTAAAAATTGAAAGAATGAAAATTTATGGTATTTTGCTTTTATTAAAATCCAAGTTGCGTTGAAGAAAGGAAACCTAAGGTTCCTCTACTCAAGACCTGTTCCGCAAAACAAAACAACAAATGAGATAGATGATCCCCTCCCTAATATCCCTAATACAAATAACCAACTAGATTTCCATTTACTTTGAGAGACAACATTGTTAATTTAAAAATTCAAAAAAGAAGAAAAGTTAGTGAAAACAAAAATGAAAACCAATCTTTATTAATTTATTTTTCAAACATAGTTTTGTATTTTATTTACAAGTTATTTATATTGTTTACATTACTTCTTCAATTAATAATATATATAATTAGTCTAATTAAAGTATTTTCGTCTACTTTTAACAAACATAAATGTATTTAAATATTTAATAATTTTATACACTATTTTAATATAATGTTTCATGTTATAATAATATGTAATATTCATGTACATATTTAAAATCAATTTTTTCAATTTATTTATTTTTTACAACAATTTTCAAGTTTATTAACCATTTTTCTAACTATTTAGTAAACCGTTCAACCACTCCATTTTGTTGTGGAGTTCTAAAAGTGAAAAGTTATGCTTTATACCATGTTTTCACAAAAATGCTCAAACTTTTCATTTTGAAACTCTCCACCATGATCACTCCTTAGAGAGAATATTTTAGAACCTTTTTCATTTTCTAAAACCTTAGCATGTTTCTTAAAAGCTTCATTTTCAACACAACACCTATAACACAGGGGGGTTTGGCAGATTCAGTTTCAACACAAAATTACTAAAACGTAATTGTAGTTTTGATTAAACAGTCACGAAAACAACAACGATTCCTTGCTTCAAATGAAATTTATATTGACATGAGAAGCCAAGGTGGTATGCTTCTTGAAGATTTGATGAAGATTTAATGAAGCCATTTTGAACTATCTCAAAGCCATTACCATTGGAATAAAGCCTACATTGATGAAGGAAAGGAGATTTGATGATATTCATGTTGATCAAGGCTGGAACGTGGGCTCTCTACATAGTTACATAATTAAGAAAGTTTATTTGAAATTTCTAATTCATATTGTAGACCTTGTAGCATTACTTATATGTATTTGGTCTTTGTTATGTTTTTTTAATCTGTTGAATGGTTTTTCAACAGGTTAAAATGTGTCTTTTAATTTGTTCAATGGTTTTTCAACAGGTTAAAAGGTTGGCTGCAGTAGTCTTAAACTGCAACAAATTCAATCAGTTGATTTATTTTTTAATTGACTGATTTCACTTAAGTTAACTGAAATCAATCGATTGATTTGAAAATCAACCTGTTGAATTTCGTAACAGTTTGACTATAAAAGTTGTGATTTTTGAAACAGAGGTTTGTTGATAATTTTTTAGCGTGAAATTATTCTAGAAACTCGTGGAAACTCCCTCCTTCGTGATCATACAATTTGCAGTAGTTGAAGATTGATCTTGGATCAATTCTTAGAGCTTTTGGTTTGGTTTAAAGCTTAGAGAAAGTGGTTTGTGGTAGGTTGGGTTGTGCTACCACTAAGATTTGATCTTTCTCAAGCTTTGTGTGTGTGCTTGGTGGTTTTCCAGTTCTGCAAGAGGGTTCTTGCTGTGTTGGTGTGACTCTTATGTGATTTAAGAGTTTTTTGTGTGGTTTTTGCATATTTTTAAAGTGTAAGGATGGATACTTTGTAAATCTTTTGAAATAGTGCAAAGTCAAGCTCAGGTTGCCTTGACAAACTGGATGTAGCTCATGTTTGAGTGAACCAATATAAAAATCTCATGGTCTCCTCTCTTCTCTAAAGTTTCAAGAACTTGTGTTTTAATATAATTTTTTTCATGTTCTTGCATGTTTTGACATCTGCAGTATTGAGCATGTTTGCATTATCATTTAGAACCTGTCTTGATCATTCTTGTGCATTGTTCCTGGTTTAAAACTCGAATATGCATTTCTGCATTTTTGTCAGTATTTCAATCGATTGTTTTCCTATTTTCAATCGGTTGATTATACCATAACAGAATCTGTTTAGTAAAATCAATCGATTAACTTTATTTTTGGTCGATTGAAAGTGTACAATTCAGTAGTGTTTGTATCTTAACTTGGTGATCTAATTGATTCAATTAAAGGTGGTTTTTAGCTTTCAAAGATAGCCTAAATTTTTAACTAGCTAATTCAACCCCCCTTCGTGGCATTTCAACCATTTCAAAACTTATAGTGTCACCCATCACAGATTACAAACTTAATTGGTTTCGTTATTCCTTATGAAACTCGTTATTAAACAACTAAGCGGATGTTAACCACAATTTCAACATGCAATTAAGCAATGCAAACGTTCATGAATTTGTCACAGTTTATTAAGCATGGAAATCAACTAAAATGAATTTCCCAATCTGAAAATTAAGCAAAAATAGATTGGGTTCTTCAATTGAAACGCAAACGCAAATCCACAACGAAGAGATAACAAAACCCAACCGAACAAGACATTAATCTCAAGGTTTCATTTCATTCTTTGCAAGGAATCAATGCATATGAAAATTAGTTGCCCATGGAATTCGAATCAACAAGAAAATATGAACAGAAATGCATAGTTAGGAGGAGAAAATAAGACAGAAAACGCAAATTCAAAGAGATAATGTGCATAAAACATTACTAATTCCTCCAATTTGTGGAAGAATCAACAAAATGCATGAACCCTAAACATGGGTGCTTTCCAAAATGTCAAAACAGATTGGGGGAAGAAGAAGAAGAAATGGTTGTCATTCTAAAAAATCCTAAACAAACGTGGTCACATCAAATCTGTCACTCCTATTTACAAAAATGTCATTTTGCCGCTTAGAATTACAAAAATGCCACTATAGGCTGAAAGTGCTGGACCAATAACGTGGACGACATGATTAACATGGCGCAAACGTCGCGATGATGTGGAAATGACGTGGCAACTCTCTTCATCTGAAGATTAATTTCCAAGATCCAAAATTGCCTCACCCAAATACCTAAAAAGAATTAAAAACGAAAATTAGGCCAAATAATGTGAAATTAACCCAAATTTGGAACAGTGGCCCAATAAATCCAATAGATGAAAACACACTAAAGATAAGCAATTAAGCACTGAACAACTATCAAATGGGTACACAAAGGTTAGTGGAATGGAGGAAAATAATGACTCATCACACCGAATAAGTGATCATCGCAAAAGAAAGACAAACAACAAGAGATACCAAACATATATTATAAAATAGCATATTTCAAGGATTCATAAAAAGAAATACCAAACATATAATTGCAGACTTTCTAGACTCAATTATTCAGATCTATGCATTGACTCAAACATAGAATTTGTGCACTTGTCATAAAAATGGATTGTGGCAAAGGCCCTGACTCCCCTTGGTCTAATGAAAAGTGGATTACAGCAAAGGCCCTGGCTCCACTTTGCCTAACGAACATGAATTAATTTCCTCTAGACAGGGTAAGTTACTTATGGCATCGGTAGATTAGTGGTCCCACCCCTAATCCTGCCATAAGAACCTCCTTCAACTCTCACCACGTAGGCCACGATACTCTATGAGTTTGTAAGCCTAGTAGAGTATAGGATAGCTTCTAACCAACACATATCCCTAGCTAATGCATAATAGCCTACTAGTGAGGACTGCACTTCTTCGTTAGAAGCACAATCCTTATGCAACAAACGATTCAAATCAACTTTCTCATTCCAGTCCATTAAGATCCACTTTCATTCTCTTACCATCATCACATTTCCTCAAAATCCAACACTTCAAAACAAAGATGCAATCCAACTTTAACCATCTCATTCCACTGATTCTCTTTCATACTTTAAACCTTATCACTTTTCTATAAAACATACCCGCCAATCATACACAACTCATTCATCATATTCCATAATTTCATTTAATAAGCACTCTATAGCAAAAATGTTCGAGAACAACAAGTAAAACTTCATAAACACAAATAAAAACACAAATGTCACACATGATAGAGGGAAGATGACAATTCATGTTAAAGGTGGAGAAACAAACAAAAGGTTGCAAAGTTTAGCTCTATGATGCAGAATTTACACTAGTGTATTCCTTAGGTAACCAATGGATATTTCCATAACATGTGAATTCAAATACGAGAAGTATAATTCAAACAGTAAGTTCCATAGGTAACCAGTGGATATTTCCACAACCTATGGATTCAGCTACGAGAAATATATATCAAACCATACAAGCAAAACAACCATACTCATCACATATCAAATTCATCAACATACAATCATTAATTTAGAAAAACACTGCAAAGCAAAATAATACAAGCTTCCTTTACCTGACAAAGCAGCTCAATCGGCCCAAACAACTCAACAGACTCAAGGAACACCAAAACACCTTTTGCTCCAGAAGATGATCTATCTATACCTAGGAACAACAGAAGAACGATCAAGACCTACCATTATGATCACTGACCAACAAAGACTCATATTGATGATTTAAACATCACATGCAACCAAAGTAGGGTCACATGCAAGCCAGAATAGAGAAGACCCACAAGAAAATGAGCAGAAGTTCAACTTACATGGCTGAAGAAACTGATCGAATAGAAAGGAAGAGCTCGCCAAGAGGATCACCCTAGCGGTCTCTGATCTTCAAACAAATGAGCAGAAGGTGAGAACTTCTAGAGAGAAGTCAGAGAACTCTAAAAAATTGGTTTCTAAAGAGATGGTGTATTTTTAAAATAATGAAACTCATTTATAACAAAACTATTTATACTAAAACCTTTTAATATTAAAATAATCGAGTCTCACTATTTTTAAATGACTATCAATTCTAAAATGACATTTTCTAGGGTTTTACAATACTAATAATAATAATAATAATAATAATAATTTTTCTGGTACTTCTTTTATCATATCAATAATATAATAATAAAATTAATATATTACATATTACTACTAATAAGAGTCCTAACTTTAACTTTACTAGTAATAATGTTAATAATATTAATAATATTAATAGTAATAATATATAATAGTATAATATAATAATAATAATAATTACTATTATTATTATTATTATTAGTGATAATAATAATACTTATAATAATAAAAAATAAAAATAATATTAACAATAATAATAATTTTTTTAGTATTTCTTTTCTCATATCAATAATATATAATAATAAAATTAATATATTACATATTAATATTACTGATATGAGTACTAATTTTACTACTAATAATGTGAATAATATTAATAGTAATAACATATAATAATTTTTGTTATTATTTTTATTATTAATAATAGTGATAATAGTAATAAATATAATAATATTTTTTTAGTACTTCTTTTCTCGTATCAATGATATATAATAATAAAGTTAATATATTACATATTAATATTACTAATGACAATACTAATATTATTACTAATATTAATATTATTACTAATATTAATATTATTACTAATATTACTAATGTTAATAATACTAATAGTAATAATATATAATAGTAACATATAATAATAGTAACTACTATTATTATAATATTTATATTGGTTATAATTTTATTACTATCACTACAAATAATATTATTAATAATTAGAAACACTAATACTTATTAAAATATTCAAATAATAATATTATTTAAAATTAATATTATAGTTGAAATCATAAATAAATGAAAATATGAAATCAAATTGATTTTTGTAAGATTTGAACCCAAGTCCTTTTGTACCAGAGATTTAAAATGACAGAAAAAATTTATTTTTGTGACACGTGTTAATAAAAGAAAATGGGTAATGTAGTATCTTTTTTTCTTAATATGTAATAGTTGTAATAGATGCTATACTTGACAACACACTTTTCAGAAGTATGTTAATCACTGGAAAAGTATTTTTTTTTTTTTGAAAAGAGAAAAAGAAATCGAAGGATAAAACATTGAATGTAAAATTTTATTTAGTGTGAAAGTAATATTTTTTTATTAAAAAAATCATGGTAACTATATTTGAACTTTTTTGGTAAAAGTATCAATTTGTTTTTATTAAATATATGTTTGAAAATGAATTTTGACATTTCAGCTTGAGTGACACTCTAAAATTTAGCAATCACATGCCATCACGTAAAATATATCATAAAAGAAGGAAAAGGAACAAAGACATGGGGTATAAACCAAATCCATGTAAAAACGAATATGCAACCATCTAAAAAAGAATATACAAATCAAATGAAACATAGGGAGTTCAAACCTATTACAGAAGAAGGTTGTGGTAATAACATGAGGAAATTCATCATATTACTTAAAATCCAACTTAGCATAATTATTTCTTTTACAAAAAGATGTTACAAATCTTTGTGTCGTGATAAATCTTCATATATTTTATCCATCTTTCCTTAAAGAGTAACAAACAATTTGAGGTAAGGTAAAAGCTTGACAGAGCAAACTGGAGTCACACTCAATCCAAACCACATAAAGCCTTAATTTCACAAAAAAACTCAATAGCAAGGATAACTTGTATAATTTCAGCATATGAAGACTTTTGTATCCCTAGAAAAGAAGAGAAGCCACCAACACCCTTGTTTTCTTAAAAAATGGCTACATTAGTAGAAAGATTTGGACAACGTCTAGAAGCACTGCCATGGAGGTTTCCTTCATGAGTGGGTTTCCCTGCCATGGAAGTTTTCCTTTGATGCCCAACTTCAAATATAGAGCTTGATGTTTCCTTATAGTAAAGGTTTCTTAAAATGTGGCTCAGTGCCAAATTCGCTACTCAGTCGTAGGATTAAAATTCACTTTTCTTAGTTCATTTTTTTGACTAGAGCTATAACTTTTGGGGTTAGCACCAACGTTGTAATTTCCTTCATTTACCTGCAAAAATAGCACATATGTATTATATTCAACCTTTTATGGTTTCTTAACACCACATTCTGTATTTATATGCAATTATGGCAATTCTAATGATTTTTGCATTGATTTAATGCAAGTGTCTATAATTGGTGTAATGTTATTTAACCCTTTTAGGTCTAAATTTATAGTGGATCCATCAGCTGAATGTTTAGTAGGTTATCCTTTGTATATCATTTTTGGGATTTCTTGCTTTTATTGATGATGACATATTCATTCTTAATCTAATATTTTGTACTTTCTTGTACTATTTCACTTACTTAAGTATTATAATTTTTTTGCTCTTTAATTAGATTTTCTAATATCCATTCCTCAGGAATTTTACATATTACTTCTTCATGACTTAATCTTTTTTGAATTTTTATGATGATTTTCTAAGATTAGCTTTTACTAGTATTGTCTCATCTTTTGGTGAAGACCTTAGAGCTTTATAGTATAATCTATCTTTGTAGCTCTATAATAAATTTTATAAATTATTTATATTGGACCTGATAGTTTTTCTACAATTTCATCTGGGATTTGTATATATAATTTTATTGCATTACTTGTCTTATCATTTCTAATATTCATAGAAAAATTTGGATAACTGAAGAAAGAAAAACCATCATGTAGATTACTTTCTAATGTTGCAATTATTGAATCATTAAATTTTTAAGTCATATGTCTCTTATTGGACTATTTATTCCATAGGCTTTGCAGCTACTTGAATTAATCCTAAGTTAATAAAATTATATTCATCTTTAATATGTTGATTTAAAAGTGATTGTTCTGAGTTGTTAATCACTTTTTTATTCTTAGTTCCTGGATAAGTATACTCTAAAATATGGATTTCATCTTGCTTTGTTGACCAAAATTTATGTTGTTTATGTTGGCAAAAGAGGAAGACTTAAAGATAAAAAGATCTTGATGATGACAAGGAATCTCAAACAAATATTGGAAGATATTTTGAAGACAAGTTATTTTATATTTAAAGCTTTATTGTATTAAGTTAAGTATGTTTTAAGTAGTGTAAATTAGCTTAGATCATTATGGAACAACAACTAGCTCTAAATCTTTCAAGGATCCTTTGTATTTTTGTAAAATTCATAATGATAATCGATTATCACTTAGGATAATTGATTATCCTAAGTTTTGTTCAATTTTCCAAAAAGCCACTAGAATAATTGATTATCTATATGGATAATCGATTATCAACTCAAACTTTTGTTTTTAGAAAATGCACTGGAATAATTAATTACCACTTAGAATATATGATTATCCCTGGTTGTTTTGAACTTGATTGTTTAGTTGTGTGACCTAATTTTCGAACCTCTATTTAAAAAACTATTTTCCAACTTATAACTTGCCTTTTTCAAAACCAGAGTTCTAGTGTTGTGACTACAAAGTGTTCTCTGAATATTCTTAAAAATGGCTTTAAAAAGCTTAGTGTGGGTAGAGCGATAAACTTTTTTAAGAGGGTTATTTATCTCTTGTATCTTCAAGAGAGGTGTTTTATAATCCTTTATTCTCTAAATTTGATTGTACTATGATTATTATAGTGATTAAGTTAATCATTTTGTTTAAAGAGATTAAAAACTAGACGTAGGGTCTTTTGATCCAAACCAGTATAAATATATGTGTTGAATCTTCTTCCCTATCTGTTGCTCAATTACATCAATTGGTATTAGAGCTTGCTTTTATAGTTTTTCAATAAATTTCGAAAATGGTTGGACAATAGTCCTTCGCTTTTTACAGGTGAAAATCACCCTTTTTAGAAAGTTAGGATGCAAATTCTTTTGGAATATGTTGATAGGGGTATGTAGGATGTTCTGATAAATAGTTTGCTTGTTCTTCTTAATGTTGTTAATTATGTGTAGGAACCAAATCCTTTTTCACAATGGACTATGGATGAAAATAAATGAGCTCAATATGATGTTAAAGCAAGAAACATTATTTCATCTGCTTTGACCCTTGATGAATTTGATAGGATATTTATTTGCACTATGCACGTGAGATATGGGAAATCTTGCGAGTAAGTCATGAAGGAATGGACGACGTAAAACGGGCTCAGAAGAACTCTTTGATCCATGAATACAAAATGTTTCATATATAACAAGGAGAAAGCATCTATGATGTACAGAAGCGATTCACACACATCGTCAATAATCTCACAAGTTTAGGTAAAACTTTCGACACTGATGAATTGCATATAAAAATTCTAAAATCTTTGAACAAGACTTGGCAGCCAAAGGCGACGACCATTATTGAGTCACAAAATCTTGCAACAATGTATGTGGCTGCTCTATTTGGAAAGTTAAGGGAGCACAAGCTTGAACTAGGAAAATTAAATGAAAAAGAAGACCAAGGGAGAAAGAAGAACATTGCTTTCAAGACCGAAATTGTAAAAGGTAAAAAGCACAAAGAAGAAGAAGATTCTAATGATGATGAGAACTTGAGTCTTATGATCAAGAAATTTACAAAGTTGATGAAGGCCAAAGGTAAAAATCAATTCAAGAGAGCAAGAAGACGGATAATCAAGGGTTATCCTCAATTTTCAAATGATATGGATGTGTAGAAACTGGACATGTCAAGGAAGATTGCCCAAATTCCAAGAAAAGTGAAGAAAAGAAGGACACAAATTTTTCAAGAAAAAGACATACATAACATGGGAGGATAATTCCTCAATTACACTAAACTTTCCTGAATCTGATGCTAAAGAAGCAAAATTTCTCTTGATGGTTGATCATGACCTTTCTAATAGTGATGTAAGCTCTACTTGCAATGAAAATGATTATAATGACTTATATGATGAATTTCAACAATTGTTTGTTAAATCTAGTAAATTAGATACTGCTCACAAGAAATTAAAATATGATTTTAAAGAATTACATAGTAAATTTGAAAAATCTCTTGAAAAAGAAGAAATTTAAAAAATTTAAATTTAAATTTTAGAAAATAAAGAAATAGAAATTGTTGAATGTGCATCTTGCAAAAGTTATATGTTTGACTTAAATATTTTAGAAAAACTACTTGAAGATGCATTAGAAAATAAAACTTTTGAAAAACCCATTTTTAAGAAAAATAATCTAAATAGAAACAAGTATGTTCTTAATAATAAAATTAATTATAAAAGAACTCAGAGATTATGGGTAGAAAAAGGAACTGCTTACGCTATGAATGCATATGTTGCTACTTGTTTTATTGCATGAAAAATGGCCATACATCAAATAAATGCAATATCAAACATTTTGGTATTCCAAATGGGAAGTATGCTTGGGTGCTTGTTGTTAAGTGATTGTTTTATTGATCTAACCCCAAGGACCCAAATAAGTTGTTGGGGACCTAAAGAAATTGTTTTCTTGTTTTACGGATAACTTTTAAATCCAGAAAATCAATGTGGTATCTATAACGTTGATCGAGGTCGTACCCGACCAAATAAAACATGTAAATGCAGTACTCAAGAGTTAACCCAAGGTCGTCTCCTAGTGACCATTGTTTTCACTCAAAGGTTCCAAACTCAACAAAAGGAAGAATGGTTGGTTTGGCAGATTCAAATTTAAACACAAAATTAACAAAATGTAATTGCAAAACTTAATTAAACAGATTTCAAAATGTATTGATTCCTCACACTAACACAAAAATGCCTTATAACGTTACCCCAATAACGTCTGCCTAAAAAAAGCCCAACGTTAAAAATGACTGGTGGCATTTTTGTAAATAACGGGACCTTTTTAACGTCTGCCCGCTCCATGTTAGACGTCACTTAACGTCTGTTTAAAAATACCCCGATGTCATTTAAAAAAGGACGTCGGACCCCTTTGCACCAGACGTCCCTCAACGTCGAACCCACACGCGCCAGACATCTCTTAACGTCACATTAACACAACACCAACGTTAAGTTTAGGGTTTATCTACCTGCGAGACGTAGAAACCCTTACGTTGTTCACTGTTTCCACGACATTTCCCGCTGGCAACCCCATTTCCGATCTCCTCCAGGTGAGTTTCAAAAGGTTTTCACCATTAAACTTGTTGGAATTTGATTATGGGTTGATTAAAAGATTGTGCACACTTTTAATCTCTTTGCTCCTCATGAACGAAGCGATATGACTGCAGTCAACGTTTCACACGAACTTTTTTCCTGTGCCTTGATTGCTTACTGTGTTTTTTTTCTCACGAACCCTTTTCTGTTATTGGTTTCAGGTGTGGGAAAGAGTTGCCTTCTTCTACGATTCTCGGATGGTTCTTCCGCAACTAGTTTCATCACAACCATAGGGTGAGTTTTCCCAATTTCGGACTAAAATTGCATAATCTTGTGTGCCAGAAGTTTCCTTAACATCACTAGGTCTACCCTCTCGATGCAGCATTGATTTTAAGATAAGAACCATTGAGTAGGATGGAAAACGAATCAAGCTCCAAATTTGGGATACTACTGGTCAGGAGCGGTTCCGAACAATTACAACCGGTAAGTGACGTCGGAGCATTAATAGTCCGACGTTAAGTGACGTCTGTTATTTTTTCAACATTATTTTGACGTCACCCAATACAACATCGGTGTTTGGGCAGACATCAAAGGTCGAAAATATCGGACATTAAAAGGCTTTTTTGTGTTAGTGTCGATTCAACTGAAATTTCACCAATCACATATTACACAATTAATTGTTCTATCCAATTTGCTCCCATGAAACTCAAAATTAATCAACTAAATGATAATTAACACGAGTTAAATATGCCTTTAACCGAGCATACTTTAAGCAATTGACACCCACAGATTAAGCATATTGTGAACAACCCACACTCATTAAGCATGATTATAAGTCAGTTTAGGTGCAGAAACACAAAATTAAGATTAAACATCCATCAATTTTGTATTCTACCATGAAAATGCAACTTGAAGAAAGGCAAACCAGAATAGAAATTCAAATCAAAATGAACAACAACGTCATGGTTTCATTTCAATTTCTTCAAGGAATCAATACCAAAAGCTTAGCTAGATCAAGAATTTGAAAAATAACTCAAAACAGAAACAAAATTGCATTACAAGAGTAGAGAAAGAGTCAACAAACACAATTGTTTATTAAATGGGTCGAAGACCCTAAGTTGGGTGGTGCTCCAATGGTCTCAAATCACCAAAATCGAAAAACCCTAAGTGGGTGCTCTCCTAAGAACGTGAAAACAGAATAGGGAAGAAGAGAGCTTTGCTGCCCATGAAAAAATTACCTAAAAACATGGTCACATCAGTACGAACCCACATATTTACAAAAATGTCATTCTGCCACTCAAAATTACAAAAATGCCACTATGGGTTGAAAATTGTAGCCTAGTGATGTAGACATGCCAATTGACATGGTGCTGACGTGGCAATGATGTGTAAACTCTCTCTTCATCTTACGATTAGTGTCTAGGCTCCAAAATTTGCTCCACAAAATACCTAAACATAATTAGTAACAAAAGTTAGACCAATTAATGTCAAATTACTTAAAACTCGGAATAATGGTCCATTGAAGCCCAATTAAGGAAAATGCTCTAACAAGAGACAATTAAGCATTAAACAAGTATCAAAATGGGTACAAAAATGGCAATGAAATAAAGAAAAATAATGACTCCTCACACGTGGCTACTGGAAATTACTTAAATAAAATAATTTCTCGGGTCTCATAGTATCTTGATAGTGGATGCTCAAGACATATGATTGGAGATAAGAAGAAGTTTAAGAATTTTAAAAGAAAGGAACAAGGGTTTGTTACATATTGCGTAAGATACATAAAACTGGTGATGTTGATGGAGGAGATAACTTAGAGATCAAAGATGTGCTATTTGTTGAAGGATTAAAGAAAAATCTTCTCAACATAAGTCGATTATGTGCTAAAGGACTCAAAGTCATCTCTTAAAGTGACTACTACACCATTCATCGAAAGGACTATAAGGAAATCGCTTTAAAAGGTATGAGACATAATAATATTTACTTGATAGATCTTGATAATGCATCATCCAGTAATATAAGTTGTTTAGTTGCTAAAGAAGAAAATCCTTGGTTGTGGCATAAACGAGCTGCTTATATTCACAAGAAACATCTAAATAAGGAGTTAGTAATTGTTTTGCCAAAAATAAAGTTTGAAAAGATAAATTATGTGCTAAAGGACTCAAAGTCATCTTTGAAAGTGACTACTACAGCATTCATTAAAAGGACTATAAGGAAATCGCCTTAAAAGGTATGAGAAATAATAATATTTATTTGATAGATCTTGATAATGCATCATCCAGTAATATAACTTGTTTAGTTGCTAAAGAAGAAAATCCTTGGTTGTGGCATAAATGAGCTGCTCATATTCACATGCAACATCTAAACAAGTTAATTTCTAAGGAATTAGTAATTGGTTTGCCAAAAATAAAGTTTGAAAAAGATAAATTATGTGCTGCTTGTCAAAAAGGAAAATAAGTAAAGTCATCCTTTCATTAAAAAAATATTATTTCTACTTCAAATCCATTAGAACTTTTGCATATGGATTTGTTTGGTCCTTCTAGGATAAAAAGCTTTGGGGGAAATTATTATGCTCTTGTTATTGTTGATGATTACACAAGATGTACTTGGACTTTGTTTCTCACATTAAAAAGTGAAGCTCTTAAAGCCTTTAAAAAAATTTGCAAAGTTGATTCAAAATGAAAAGGATTTAAGAATCTAAGTTTTGAGTAGTGATCGTGATGGGGAATTTCAAAATGAATTATTTGAAAATTTTTGTGAAGAAAATGGCATTTTGCATAATTTTTCCGCACCTAGAACTCCTCAACAAAATGAAGTTGTAAAAAAAAATAGATCTTTAGGGGAACTAGCTAGAACAATGTTGAACGAATATGAAGTTCCTATATATTTTTGGGATGATGTTGTGAGCACTGCTTGTTATGTTTTGAATAGAATGTTCATTAGACCCATCTTAAAAATTACCCCTTATGAACTATTTAGAGGTAGAAAGGCTAATGTTGGTCATTTAATTTTTTTTATGCAAATGTTTTAAGTTAAATAATGGGGAAAAAATTAGGAAATTTTGACTCTAAAGTAGATGAAGCTATTTTCTTAGGATATTCACTTACTAGTAAATCATATAGAGCTTTTAATAGAAGAACTTTAAATGTAGAAGAATTTATGCATGTTGTTTTTGATGAAATTGTGGACTTTGAGAAGAACCCTCATGGGTCAAGTAACACAAATGTAGGTGATGAAGAGTATATTAAAGAGGCCCTTGATGAAATGTATTTAAATTAGAACCCCCTGCCTCAATCTGAAGATCTTACTAAAAGTTGGAAAGTGACCAAGAGAATTGTCTATAGACAATATTATTGGAGATATATCAAAGGGGGTAACTACTAGGAATATGTGTAATTTTTGTATTATAGTGGCTTTCGTTTCATAGGTAGAACCAAAGAATGTAGAAGAAGCTCTTCAAGATGATTAATGGTGCATTACAATGCAAGAAGAGCTAAATTAATTTGAAAGGAATGAAGTTTGGGAACTGATTCCTAGAAATGATTCACATAAAGTAATAAGAACAAAGCGGGTGTTAAAAAACAAGTTGGATGAATATGGGAACATTACTAAGAACAAAGCCAGACTTGGGGAAAAGGATATAGACAAGAAGAAGGTACAAACTATGATGAAATGTATGTTTTAGTTGTAATGTGATAGAGGTTGTACCCCACCAAATTAAAACAGTTAAATGCAGTATGCAAAAGTTGAACTAAGTCGTCTCCCAACGACCAATATTTTCGTCCAAAGTTTCAATTTCCATATGAACACAACACTATATTTTGGCAGATTCAGAAATTCAACACAACGATAAAACGTCATTGCAATTTTGATTAAATAGCCACAAAATAATAGTGATTCGTTGCTTCAAATGAAATTTCACCCATCACAGATTGCAAACTAAATTGGTTTCGTTATTCCTCATGAAACTTGCTATTAAACAACTAAGAAGAGGTTAACTACAAATTCAACATGCAATTAAGCAATGCAAGTGTTCATGAATTTGTCAAAGTTCATTAAGCATGAAAAACAACTAAAACGAGTTTCCCACTCTAAAAATTAAGCAAAATCAGATTGGGTTCTTCAATTAAAACACAAATGTAAATACACAACGTAGAAACAACAAAACCCACCGAACAAAACATTAATGTCAATGTTTCATTTCATTCTTTACAAGGAATCAATGCATTAGAAAATTAGTTGCCCATAGAATTCGAGTTTGGGTTCAACAAAAATTGAGATTCAACCATTCAAATGAGTTAAAATTGGTGCAGAAAACTTAAAATGGTGCAGCAAACGATAATGAGCAAAGAGAAACAGGGGATGAATGAAAACAACACTAAAAAACGTAAATGCTTCAATATAAATGTTACCCAAGGTGTAGAAAACGTGAATACAAATAATGGGTGTTGTCCATAACTCATAAAACGTCAAAAATGAGTGGAAAACGTGAAAAATAAGCATATGTCTCCATGGGTCACCTTCAAAGCTTCAAAAACCTAAAAATGGAGAGTGGAGAAGAAGGTGGTGGCAGGAAAATGAAAACTCAATCTTCCTATACGTGGTCACATCACCACATATTCATATAATTACAAAAATGCCATTCTGCCACTCAGAATTACAAAAATGCCACTATGGGTTGAAAATGTTGACCCAATAAGGATGGGCTAACTGAAATGGCATAGACGTGGCAATGATGTGGAAATGATGTGGCAACTCTTCAACTGAATATTAATGTCCAAGCTCCAAAATTGCTTTACCCAAATACCTAAAAATAATTAAAAACAAAAATTAGGCCAAATTATGTAAAATTAACCCAAATTTGGAACAATAGCCCAATAAAGCCCAACAAATGAAAATACACTAAAGATAAACAATTAAGCACTGAACAACTATCAAATGGGTACACAAAGGCTAGTGGAATGGAAGAAAATAATGACTCATCAAAATCGACCACACTTACCCTTTTGCACTCCTGGGCAAAATTAAAAAGTAAAGCAAAGCAAGGACATCACAAACATAACAAGAGAGACAAAAACAAACACAAGACAAACAGACTCGAAACGGACGAATGGAAACACATCCAACACAGAAAGATGCAAAGCTGCAAGGTATCCATGAACATCATCCAAGAAATTCAAAACATGTCAAGTACTCAGTTCAGCTCAAAGAGAGAATTGAAAGCAACATAACCTAATAATCACACTTGTTGTGCGCGACCACACTTAATTGAGCACCCATTCCCAAAACAATTCTAAAGCTTTAAAATTTCCTAAGGTAGGAATAATCATGGTTTTTCAGGATAAGGGCTTGTAGTGAGTTGTAGAACAATGAAAGGGTATGCATGCTCAAAAAGAGCTATCAATAGAAACAGTTCAAGGCAGGCTCATCTGGTTGTAGGCTCATCAGAACCAAATTGCCTAAATCATATCCAAACATGTATGTGAGTTAGAAAAGCATCAGAAAGAGTCAAGCCAAGGTCATTGTGCAAGCATTCAAGAGGCATATATCACACAACAAAGAACAAAGAGTGGCTCAAATCCTCACACAGGGTGAAATAATTCAAAAGTAACTTGACATGCAAGGAGAAAGCAAAGATATCAATCCACAGAATAACCAACAACTCATCCTCCAAAAGTGAAGTGAGTGTCCCAAACAGAAACAAAAACATAACACAAATTAACACAAATTAACAAAAGGGAAACAAACAAAAGGAAACAACAACAGATAGACTTGGACAAGTGCAATAAAAGTAAGGAAGGAGAAAGAAAACTCCCTGAATCATGGTGAAACAGAAGTGGGTTCAAGCAGGGAAGTCTCCCCTACAACAGTATCCACCAAGGTAGGATTTCTGAGGAATGGCTTTAGGCGATGCCCATTCACTTTGAAGCTCTTATCGGTGGACTGACTTTTGATTTCAACATCACCAAAATGATAAACATTAGTCACCACAAAAGAACCAATCCACTTTGACCGCAACTTACAACCCATGAGTCGAAGTTTGGAGTTATACAATAACACTTGTTGAAGGACAACAAACTCCTTTCTAGCTGTGGCGCTATCATGGAATATCTTGGTCTTCTCTTTGTAGAACATAGAGTTATTATATGCTTCCAAACGGATCTCATCTAACTCATTCAGCTACAACTTTCTTTCCTCCCCAGCTTGATCAAGTGAGAAGTTGCATGATTTCACAACCCAGTAGGCTCGGTGCTCTATCTCCACTAGAAGGTGGCATGGCTTACCAAAGACAACCCAATAAGGAGACATCCCTATAGGTTCCTTGTAAGCAGTCCTATGAGCCCAAAGAGAGTCCTCTAGTCTGTTGCTCCAATCCTTCCTGTTGGGCTGCACAATCTTCTCCAAGATCCGCTTAATCTTCCTGTTTGAGATCTCGGTTTTCCTGTTAGTCTAGGGGTGATATGGCGTAGAAATCTTGTGCATAACCCCATACTTTCGAAGCAAAACCCCCATGGACCTATTTAAGAAATGGGTGCCCTGGTCACTAACGATAGCTCTAGGAATTCCAAACCTGCAAAATATGTGAGACCTAACAAAGTCTATAACAACTCGAGCATCGTTAGTCCTAGTGGCTTTAGCTTCCACCCACATTGAGACATAATCAACAGCAAGTAAGATGTAAGTGAAGACATGGGTTGCTGAGGCATTTGTACCCCTTATTTGTCTCCAAGAAATTTATACCCCAGACATCGAAGACCTCGTAGAACAATATGGGTTGTTGAGGCATTTGTTGTCTCCAAGAAATGGCTCCTCCCACTCTCTGGCATTACTCACATGTGCTGCAAATCCTCCACACATCCTTGAAGATGGTGGGCTAGTAAAATCCACAATTCATCACCTTACGAGTTGTCCTTTGTGTGCCAAGATGACCACCAAGAGTAGATGAATGATAGAATTGAAGAACCGAGTCAATCTCATGGTCCGGAATGCATCTCCTGATAACCTGATCACTGCACATTTTCCACAAATAAGGGTCATCCCAAATATAATACTTAGCATCACTCTTGAGTTTATCACATTGAGCTCTGAATGCTAAGGGAGGGAAAACAGAAACATCAAGATAATTCACAATATTAGCAAACCAAGGTGAGGGAAAAGAAGAAAGTGTCAACAAACTCTCATCAGGAAAATCATCGCGGATCCGTGAAGCATCATCAACAGACTTCTCAATCCTGCTCAGGTGGTCTGCAACCAAGTTTTGTGCTTCGCTCCTATCACGGATCTCCAAATCAAATTCTTGGAGCCATAGCATCTATCTAATCAGTCGAGGCTTGGATTTTGCCTTCTTCAACAAGTACTTAAGAGTTGCATGGTCAGTAAACACAACAATAGGAGAACCAAGGAAATAAGATCTAAACTTTTCAAGTGCAAAAACAACCGCAAGAAGCTCCTTCTCTGTTGTGGTGTAGTTTGCTTGGGCAGGATCCAATGTCCTGGAGGCGTAGTAAATTACCCTCGACTGTTTGTCAATCCTTTGAGCTAGAGCAGCCGCCAATGCATAATTGGATGCATCGCACATTATCTCGAACGGGGTTGTCCAATTGAGCGCCTGAAAGATTAGAGTGGTGGTTAGTGCCTTCTTGAGGCAATCGAAAGCCTCTTTGCATTCGTTACTGAAGATGAACTCAACATCTTTTTGCAGCAAGTTAGACAATGAAAAGGCCTTCTTACTAAAGTCCTGGATGAAGGGTCTGTAAAACCCTGCATGGCCAAGGAAAGAAAAAAATTCTCACATAGAAGAGGGGTAAGGCAATTGTGAAATAATTGAAATCTTTGCAGGGTCAACTTCAATGCCCTTACTCGAAATGATGTGCCCAAAACCATGTCTTGTTATACCATGAAATGGCATCTTTAAAAATTGAGAACAAGGTTAGATTGGATGCACCTATTCAAAACTTTATCCAAACTGTTTAAACATGCATCAAAGGAGGATCCATACACAGTAAAATCATCCATAAACACCTTTATGCATTTTTCAAGAAAATCATTGAAAATGCTAAGCATGCACCGCTGGAATGTGCCAGGGGCATTGCATAGGCCAAATGGCATCCTCCTATAGACAAAAGTGCCAAAGGGGTAGGTAAATGTGGTTTTCTCTTGGTCCTCAGGTGCAATATGAATTTGAAAGTAACTAGAAAAACCATCAAGAAAGCAATAGTGGGACTTACCTACCAAGCGCTCAAGCATTTGATCAATAAAAAGTAGGGAAAGTGGTCTTTCCTGGTTTCTTGATTTAGCCTTTTGTAGTCGATGCGAACCCTCCAACTATTTTGCACCCTTGTTGAAATCAGCTCTTCTTTTTCATTCTTGACTATTGTGAGGCCTGTCTTTTTGGGAACAACATGGATGGGGCTGACCCACTGACTGTTTGAAATGGGGTAGATGATCCCAGCTTGTAGAAGCTTGGTCACCTTCTTCTTGACAACATCTGAGATGACAGGGTTAAGTCGCCTTTGTGGTTGTCTCACTGGCTTTGCTCCATTTTCCAATAATATTCTCTACATGCATGTTGATGGGCTAATACCAGGAATGTCAGTCAATGTCCATCAATTGCCTTCTTATGCTTTTTAAGAACATGCAACAACCTCTACTCTTGTACAGTAGTAAGGGAGGTGGAAATGATGACGGACAATTTGTCCTCCTCCTCCAAGTATTCATACTAGAGGTTGCATGGCAAGGGTTTCAACTCTAGAGTGTTGGATGATGGCTGAATATTGGGAACCAGAGGGGAGGGAGAAATGGGTTCCACAACTTGTACCTCAACATAACAATCAGATGCATATGTACTTCCTGCAACATGGTTAGTGAAATCTTATTGTATAACATCAAAGTCAATAGGTACAACACCTAGAGAGTCAAACTCAGCATATTCGACATTATCCACATCATATTCAGTATCAGAATTAGAATCAGAATCAAGAACATCAATGCATGCAAACTAAGATAACTCAGACACAAATGAATATTTTAATGCATGCAAAGAGTGGAAATCAGAAATATGTCCATCAATAGCATGATCAATGATATCAACATGAAAAATACAGTGATCCTCGAAAGGATGTTTCATGATCAATATTTTAATGTCTGGCAAGGGTTTCAACATCCTTTCGAGGATCACTCTATTTTTCATGGCATCCAAAATATTAAATTGCACGACAATGTCATCAAACTCCATGGATAAAGTGCCAGCATGGACATCAATCTTGGTTCGATTTGTCTTTAAAAATGGTCTCCCTAAAATGAGTGGGGCAGAACCATGGGAAAATCCCTCTTCCATATCAAGAATGTAAAAATTAGCAGAAAAAATCAGTTCACCAACTCGAACCAAGACATCCTCAATGAAACCGGTAGGGTGGGCGACACTTCTATTTGCCAATTGAATGACCACACTCATTGGTTGCAATGGTCCAAGAGACAGGGAATTAAAAAATAAACAGAGGCATGACATTAATTGAAGCACCCATATCAAGCATAGCATTCTCAAACTTATTATTACCAATAATGCAAAGAACACAAAATGTACCTGGGTCTTTACACTTTTCAGGTATTTTAGGAACAAATTTACCTATCAGTGCAAATATGTTTCTCCCCATGTTGATCCTCTCATTTCCCTTCAGCCTCCTCTTGTGCGTGCACAGCTCCTTCAAGAACTTCGCATATTTGGGAATCTGTTTGATGGCATCCAAAAGAGGTATGTTCACCTCCACTTTCCTGAATGTTTCTAGGATCTTCCTATCAACATCTTCCATCTTCTTGCTTGGAATAGCTCTTAGAGGGAAGGGAAAAGGTATGGAAGGTGCAGTAGATGTGGAAGGACAGACTACATGAGCATCATCATGCTTTATCTGATGTGTAGGCTTAAGAGTGGGAACTTCAATCTTTTTCCCAAATGTCAATGTGATGGCACTCATATTTCCCGGATTATCCACCGTCTGTGATGGCAACTTATCATAATTTTGAGCCTGTGATTGAGTAAGTTGCGTAGTCATCTACCCCATTTGATTTGTCAAAGTTTAGATTGAGGCTCTAGTCTCCTGTTGGAATTGCATATTCTGAAGTGTCATCATTCTAACCAACTCTTTCAATGAAGTAGAAAAGGAAGGTGTAGGTGCAGGTGCAGGTGCAAGTGCAGGAGGAGCTAGTGTGGGTACAGGTGGAATATGAGCAGCTTGTGTAGGCACAACTCTTTGTTGAGAAGGTGGTTGCGTGTTTTGAAACGGTTGGTTTTGCTGCTATTGGTTGCCCTGGTTTCCTCATCTCAGATTAGAGTGATTTCTCCATCTTGGATTGTATCTATTTGTTGAAAAATCATGGTTTTGTTGCTAGTGTTGAGGCCTATTGTTGTTGGAAATATTAGCTGTATACGCTTGAGGAGTATCCACTGGTGTAGAAGAAGAAGTGGCCTGTTATTGCAATGTTGGGCAAGAGTATGTGAAATGATCAATGGATGTACAAAGGCCACAAACTTTTGCAGCTTGAGCTCTCTGATTGGAAGCAAGTTGGTTGACCAGTGTGGTAAGAGCATCAATCTTACTCTCAAACTTCTTAGCGTATTCGGCTGCCCCTACATCATGAACTCCTCAAACAACTATGGCATCACTCCTTGTGCCAAATTGCTGAGAATTGGAAGCCATGTTCTCGATTAGTTGCCTAGCTACAACTGGGGTGATGTTACCAAGAGCGCCACCACTTGCGACATCAATCATGTTTCTTTCCATGTGGTGCATGTTGGCAAAAAGAAGAAGATGAAAATCTTCCTCCAATAAGGAGTTTTGATGATGATGATGATGATGACTTATGAAGAAGTATAGAAGACTTGATGATGATGCATGGAAAAATGTTGAAGACTTAAAAGAATGCTTCGATTCAAGAGATACATTGAAGACTTATGGGTTTAGTTATTCAGGTTTTGTAATATGTGTATGTGAAATAGTTAAATTAGTATGTCAAGAGTCAAAAGGCAAAACCCATGTAGTAGAGCACTAAGAGAATTTTATATATTTGCAAAAGTCACTGGAATAATCGATTGACTGGTCTTTAGATAATTTATGCTCTGCTCAACCACATAACCATTGACTGGTCAAGTTTAATTATTGATACTATGTTAAAGGCCAAAAGATACCCTCAATATCCTTTGCCTTATTCTCTCTTTATCTTTAGGGTTTGTGAATACAAAGGAGTTAACACAAGTTGTGACACACACAAAGAGCAACCTCTACAAATGAAATCTCTAACAACTCACTTAAGCAAATGAAAATTGTTCCCTTTGGGGATTTATATGTTCATAGAGATAATGTGCCAAATTATGAAGTTCCAGATGAAGAAATTGCTCTTTCTGATCCTACACCTCCTGTTGCACCAAATGTTGGATCTTCTAGTGGTGTTGGATCCTTCTTTTCTTTAGAAGAAAACATCTTAAGCATGAATAGGAGGCTGGAAGAATTATTTCTTCTTTCCAACTTCATCATGAAGAAATTGTTGGGTTAATTAGGGGAATATATACTAGAATATCAAATCTAGAAAATAGGTTTGACATGAGTGCAGAGTTTTAGAGCTTTTCCTATTCTTGCTTTATGGTTTGTTGCTTGTTTGTATTTTTTTTCTTCTAGTAAAATTATCAATTTTAGGAAAATTATATATTTTTACGTTCTTCTTATGATTATCTAAGTTAGGGAGAGTTTATCTCATGTGTCCTTTTCTCTAATGATCAAAAGAGGGGAGAAATATTTAAAGAAATTAACTTATTTAATTATTCTCTGTGTACGTCTTTAACTGCATGACATTACATATGCTTTAAACACATTGTTTTGATCATCATAAAAAAGATGGAGAGTTTATACTCTTCACATTTTATACTATCGGTATTGACCAGTTATGTAAAGAGTTTTCTATTTCTGCAATTTGTAATTCTTTATCTTTATTATTTTTTGAAGAAGAAGAAGCTTCATTTTGGCTAGTTCTTACTACTATTTTTTTAATCTTTGTTTCTTAATCTTAAATCACTTAATGTTCTAAGTTGGTTTGGAATTCTTAATCTTTCTCTAGTTTCCATGTTATAGGACCACCTCTTCTTTTTATGTAGCTCACCAACGATCTTATGAACACCTCTCAGTGCTACACAGAGACTTTTGAAAGAGTAAACTTCTAGTTGTTAAACTAAACAACAAAATTACTCAACTATTTCAACTTTTGTTAGAAATGTCTTATGTTACTATTATACCATACTTTATTCTAAGCATATGTTCTAGGATTTTGTAATTTATATTTTTGAGATATATGTTTCGCTAGTTTTCCTTTAAGTTTTTAATTCGTTTTGTGATTTCTATGGATGGGTCAAAGCTAAAACTAGGACTCGTACCTAGGGAATGTAATGCGCAAGCTATAAATCCAAACCCAGGAAGCACTTGACGTTCATATATTCCTACAAATTCATTCATTATTATTCTATTTATCTATCTATTCCCCTCTACAATAAAACAAATACTCAAAGAATTATGCTTTGATACTAGTAACGACAATATCATTAAGGCCTTAAACGCCTCAACCTCAACCAAAGGTTCAAGCAACCTTGGCAAAAATATTAAAATCTCCTTTGACAATATCAAGTAATTCTAAAAATCATTCAATCAAAACTTTAAACAAATTTACTCCCTTCAATCTTGTCTTTCTTTCAAAATCTAATCGTTCTTCACAATAGTTGGAGAACAAATAATTGTTAGACAAATGGCATCAAGAAGGAGGGTTGGATTGATGCTTTTAAAAAAATTGTCTTGATATCTATACTTAAGAAAATATCCTTTTTTAATTATTAATTAAGTGCGTTACCGGAAGCGTAAAAAAGAGGTAAAGGAAAGAAGAAATTCACACAGTAATTTATACTGATTCAGGTATAGCCAATGTGAGAATGATAATCCCAATTCACTATCTTTAGAGTATTTCAATTACAACCACAATGACATAATGAAACATGCAAAAGAAAAATTCTAAAGATTGATTAACACCTATCTTGAGCCCTTTTAAGATGTGACAACACCTTCCTTGAATCACACAAGAGATGAAACACCTCCTCTGTACAAATCAAAGGATGAAAATTACTATTAAAAAAAATGAAGCATTGTCTCCTGGAAAGTAAGAGTATAAAGATAGAATGCTCAACGGTAAACTCCTTTCACAAGTGAATTCTCGTTACAAACTTGAATAAGAGTGGAAAAAACTCAATCAATATTTTTGTGCTTCTCAATAGTAGTGTATTGTGTTTTTTCTCGTTCTTAAATTGGGTTGTTTAAAGAGTTTTAATAGAGTTTTCTTAAAAAAAGATTATTCAATTAGTTCAAAAATAAAATCAAATAAATTGGAAAATCAATTTTTATTCTTTGTAGAAAAGACAATTTTTAGGAGAAGATACAGTTTAAATTCAAAAGATATTTTTATTTTTGAAAATCTATAGAAACATAATTTAATTAATTTAAATAAAATCAAAAAATTCGAAAATCAATTTTTATTCTTTGTAGAAAAGATGGTTTATAGGAGAAGATATAGTCAAAGAATACTTGATTTTAAAAAAATAGTTTCAATTCAAAAGATATTGTTATTTTTGAAAAAAATGTAGAAACGTAATTTAATTATGTTTTAACCTTAATTGATTATGTGCGTGATAAATGATTTCACTTGTGAAGAAAGATGATTTTGCTCATAATTCTTCTTATGCTTCGTTAATCTTGAGCTTTCCTTAATCTTGTAGTATTATTGCTTGAGTATCCATCAAAATCTTTAGCTTTCAAAGAGGTAGTGGTAACATCCTTTTTGCTAACATTAATCGTTTTGAATGGACCACCTTCTCATAAGAGCTTTGAACTGAGTTTTTTAGCGAAGAAAAAAAGTTCGTAGTGTTGGAGAACATATTTTGCACCAACATTTGATATTCCTCATTATCATGTAGAATATGAGTAAGAATAGTTGCATGTGCATCTAGTATTTTGCAACTACCCACAAGGAATTTGAAGGTTTTTTGTGTAGCGTAAAAGCATGCAGTTCTTCTGTTATACAAGGGGTCCGACCAAAAATTATTGGTGACGGTAAAGGTGTTGGTACTGAACAAAACCTCAACATTAAGAAATGTTTTTTCATAATTTTTAAAGATAATTATGAAGATTCAAGCTTAGTCTACAAATTTCTTACTTTTAATTTGAGTTTTTCACATAAGGTACTTGTTTGAACTCTAGAGTACATCACTACAAAAAACAATATAAATTCTAGCAGTTACTTTCTTCAAATGCGGCGATTTTAACTGCCACAATTCACGCTTGCAGCGGATTTGAAAACCGCCACAATTCAGGTCATCACAAAGAAAAAATGGGACAATTTCAAGCAAACTACCACAACAACCGCCATATATTACATTATCTAAAGTGATGATTTTCTGAGGTAAATTACGAATGTTAAAATCGTCATAATTGTTCAAACAAAAATTAAATACATCGAAAAGAATGGCTCTTTAAAATGGCGCAACTTACATTATCTTACGACGTTTATAACTATTTTTATTGCTATTATCAAACATGAGCTAAATTTTACATGATTTATTGGAGTGAAATTATTTAAACGTTTTCTAAAATGTTAAAGTAAGTTAAAAATGAACTTTAGAACTTTTCATCTATTACATAATGGGTTAAATTGTTCTTTAGAGGTTCTAAGAACAATATAAGTGATTATGTAGGAAGAAACATAAAACATAGTGTTTTTCAAGTTTTCATGTAACCAGTTATATAACCGTTTAGATTCCTTTTATAATAAATTTAATCAATTTTTGTAATTAATAAGGACCGTGTCTAATGGAATAAAAGATGTAATAATAAATTATTTTAGACAGACATTACAATATCTTTTAAAAGTTCTATTAGAATAAAGGATTTTCAGCTAATGTAATTAATTATATATGTTAACATCTGTTTTCAAATTGCATTTTTCAAACATTATAAAAAGAGTATTAATCTTAATCTTTGTAAGAAATTTTGCAATAAATCAAAGATATTCTTACAATTGTTTTCTAAGATCAAAATGCAATCACAAAGTGCTCGAAAAGATTTCAAAGAATTCTCAAGTGTTTTCTCTTCGTCATACTCATATGGTTAGTTTTTAGGGTATGTCGTGTTATGTTGTAATTAAGTTCCAAGTTTTTCTCCCATGGTTTCTTCTTTTCACTATCTTTACAAGATTATTTCTAGGTTTGTGTTTGTTTTGTAAATTGCTGAGAGTGTCAATAGTGTTTTTTGGATTGTTGGTTAAGTTGATCAGGCTAGAAGTCTTCTTAGATAGTCAAAGAGTGAATAAGGCCAAGATCCTCTTAAGTGAGTCAAGAGTGGATAGGACAAAGATCCTCTTTGACATTTAGGGTAATATTGAGGTTGATATCCTCTAGAGTCTTGTATTTTCTTTGTACAAACTTTTGTTTTTGAATAGTTGAACTAGTTTTTTCTTAAGGGAAAATTGAGACTAGATGTAAGATAATTGGTAATTTCAACTAGCATAACTTTTTTTTTTTGTTTATCTATATAATCTTTTATTGATCTTATAACTCTTGTTTCAATTAGTTTCAAGAAAATTGCACTCTAAGTTTATAAAATCGGAGATAAGTTTTAAAATTATTTCATCTCGCTCAATTGGTTTAACAAAGTCTTTCTCTTTAATCTAAAAAAATGTACAACTAATACTCTTTAGGGACCCATTAAGTTTGGAGTGTATCATTTTAGGTTGGACTACATTTTTCTCCCTCTTTCAAATTGAGGTTTTTTTTCCTTTAAGTCTTAAAAGTAGGATAGATTAGTTATTTTATGTTGGGAGCAAAAATCTTATAAAATAAGCTGAGAATGTTGTTTGAAGTTCAAGAAAGACAATTTTGTTTCTTGAAGGGTTTAGGTGTTAGTGCATAAGGGTTCATTTGAGTTACTATGTGAGAGTATTGTTTGATCCATTCTAATGAGTGTTTTATTTGATAGCCTTGCTAAGCGAAAGTAAACCAACTAAAACAAAATTGTTTGATTATATTAAGTTAAATAGGTGCTTCATTTGACATATTCACTCAATGAAAATGCTTTTACTCATCGAAAGACATCATTTTGACTTCTTACATTATGTGGTTTTACTATTCTTTTCTCGATTAATTGGATATTTTATGCTTATGTTACGTGTAGAAAATATTAAATCGTATTGTTCACTAATTTGTTTGCTTTGATTAAACTAAATGACGATAGAGATTTGAATTACATCTATTTGTATGATATGTGAATTCAAGTCATGAATGAGATGACTCACATGGACAATAATAAATGATGTATTAAGTATTCAAACCTATAAAAAAAATCCTTTTTTTCATAGACGGTCTTAGTCATAAACAATAATATTTATTGCACATTTGACACACTATGAACTCAAAATTTGAATACCTTAAATAGCCTGAACTCATGGAGCTCAAAAGTGGTAAATATTAAAGGTGTTAGTCTCTAATAAGAATTGCTTAATAATTATTTTTCGAAAGGCATCAATATCTTAGGAAATATCCTTTATATGTGGATTCATGTGTGATCCAAATAAATATATGTGTACGCGGTGCATGCATATGATGACACAATGAGGAATTGAAATAATTATTTTCCCATTTGTGCTAGTTTAAATATTTCATAATAATATGATGACATTTTGATTTTGAGGAACTTAGGCTTGTGATATTGCTAATGTCACCTACTATGCATGTATTAGATATATGAGCAAATCCTTGTCTAGATTTAGGATATGCATATGAAGGAAGAGCATAAGATAAAATTCTTAAAGACTTATTTTATATATGAATCTTGTATGAACAAATATTTTTGTTTAAGTTTTATTAGACACTCATAACATAACTTTATAACAATAATGTTTAACTTCTAACATTTATAAATATTTTATTTACATTATATAACTTTATGGGAGAAAAAGTTCAAACTTCGGTGTCTGCTAGGATGAATTCCAACCCACGTGAATATTGATCAAAAGAGTTAAAGATTCAGTCTTCCAATAATTATATTCTTAAACGTGTAAAGAAAACCTAAAAAAAAGTTTTAATTGGGATAAGAATTCTGAAGTTGTATTATTTATTTGAAGTCATTTCCAAATGCATTTTTATTGATAAATTTCTCGGTGTCGTTAACACAAACATGAGCATTTACCGGTGGTTACATCACAATGTTGTTTATCACATAATCCTGGAGGACAATATGGACAATCAGCAGCAGTTTTACATTTTTGATCTTGCTTTCCTACTATGCTCACCGAGCATCGACAAACTTTATTAACACAAATAGCTGAATCTTTGCATAAATCTATTTTTCCCTTGCAATCTTTGCTCTCATTACATTCTTCCTTACCTAAGACAAATCCTACAAAAACACATGTCATCATTAGAATATATATAAAATCATGTTAAGTATCAAATTTTAACATGTAAACTATAAAACTATATGTGTATATTTTTATTATGTATTCAAACATTAAATCTCATGAATTAAGAGTGTAATATCTACATTGCATGCCACAAAAATGATTTATCAAGTGAACAAAAAAACTCAAACACCTTACCATTACATGCTATCAAAGCAAAAACAATTGCTACCAAAGTAACTTTCATCAAAGCCATTCTTTGCCTTGTTTTGTTTTACTATTTCTTCTAGTATATCTTATTACTCTTTTTGCATGAGGCACATATTTATATTATTAGGATGAGGTCATATATGTTGTGTAAAAGTGATAAGAATTCTCTGAAACTGATGTACCTTTTGTCAAAAGAAGAAAAATATTAAGTCTGTTACATTAGATGGTTCAGGAGTCAAACTTTTCTTTTTATGTAACATTCTTCTTTAAAGTAGTATTTAATTAATTTTGAAACATTCATTAATAAAGTAGCATGGTTTTTATTTTATTAAATAATTAAAATTATATCATAAATATATTCATTTTATATTTATAGAATATTAGTATAACATTTATACAAATAATAAATTAGGTCCTAATTAAAAGAAGATCAATTTATTATTTATATAAATGGTATTAATTAATTTATTTTTATAGAAAATATGGATTAATAATATATTAGTTTTAAATACTCATTTTTTATCGTAAAAGTATTTATATTTAATTAGTTTTAATATTATAAAAAAACATAGATTAATAAAACATGGATTAATAATATATAACAATGTAATATGTTAAGAAGAAAGTTTTAATAAAACTATCAGTAAAAAATTTATATAAATAATAAATTTGGTTTCAATTTTGAAAGGGTATTAGTGTAATTTGAAAAAAAATTGGGACTAAATTGAATCAAAAAGACATATGTGGGGATTAAATTGGATCAAAGAGACATATATAGGAAATAAATTGAAATTAAGACAATAACATTTGACATTGACACATGTCAATGTTGCCATGTGGCACTAAGTGCCACATGTCACACAAGAGACTTGACACGTGGCATAAAAAAATTTGGAAAAAATATTAAAAAATTTAAAACAAATTAAAAAACAAAAAAAAATCATAAATTGACACTTGACATATCGCTAACGTTGTTAGTAATTCTTTTTTTAAAGAACCTAACTGAGACAATTTTTTAAAAGTTAAGTTGCAGTTGATAATTTCCAAAAATTAGAAAAATTGAAACTTTTTTAAAAGCGGAGATGACATTGAAATGTTCAAATAAAAGTGGTGACGAAACGAGTAATTAAGCTTATATAAAGGAACATTTAGATCACCTTTCACAACAAAAAAAAAGTTGTATTTAACAAAGGTTTTTTACTTGAGGTTAATATAACCTCAACAAAGGATTAAACTAATTGAGGTTTTTTAACCTTCGTTAAGTTTCAAAGGTTTATTATTAAACCTTAACGAAATATAGTAGGCTTATCTCAAACCCCACTTAACAAATAATTTTAATAAGTCTTATTTTACTTTTTCCCTCACGTTCTTTTAATTTTCCCTCTTGTAAAGACACTCTTTTCTTTATTCTAAACTCTATAGTAGTGTTTGTTTGAGTGAATCGTTAAAATCCATTGATTTGTGTGGATGGATTGGAAATTTTTCTCATTTTCCTTTCTAATTATCTAATAGCGAATGAATGGACTGATTTGCAAGATAGCATAAAAAACCATCTCTCACAGACTGCAAAAATAAAGGATGTTTTTACAAATTTAACTTTATCATCATCAGAGTTTTGTGGTGGTGGAATCCATTATTTCTCAAACTTTATGTATATACATATATATATATCATTAACAATTAGATATTATATATTATTATTATTATTATTTGACTTATATATATATATATATATATATATATATATAATAATTTAAATTAATAATGTGTTTATAATAAGTAATAATAATAAAAATATAATATAATAAATAATGCTTAATTATTGATTTAGTCCTTTAACGTGTTACTTTGGTTCATTTTATTATTTTTTAGTTCAATTTAATCTTTCATTTTTTAAAAATATTCAATTTGGTCTCCTTATTATTTTTGATTCAATTTAGTCCTCTCTTTTTTAAACAATTCAATTTTGTCCTCTTCGATTTGAGACCAAAGTAGTAATTAAGCTTAATTACAACTAGGGATGTCAAAACGCGACAGCCCCACCCGTTTAGCTCCACCAATTTCTAACTCGTCAAAATCGGGTTGGGTCACGTCAACTCGACATCTGAAAACATGTTAGGATCTTCAACCTGTTCAGCCAATGGACGGGTGGTGGGCTGGCGCACCCAAGGCATATGTAGGCGAGGTAAAAAGGTAGTTGTTTATGCCTCGGTTATGAACCGAATCATATTTGAGCATTACTGCCTCGATTCCCTCTATAAGTAAGGGGTACTGGGCATCAAAAATTTTTTTAAAAAAAAGGAAAATGAAATGTACTTTCTATCTTGGGTCTAGTCCAACCGAGGCAGAAAGCGTGATTTACTAGCTTGGTTATGTCCCAACCAAGGCATATTTGTTATTAAAAAAATGAAATAACCTTCTGCCTTAGTTTTGGTTACAACCGAGGCATAAAAGGTGTCGATTTTTTTAAGTACGAGTTCTGTTTCTTTCATATCCAACACAATAAACCTGCAAGTTTTCAACCAGAAAACCAGAACCAACCAGAAACAAAAGCCAAATTCTATTCAAACAAAAAATATGGAAAAATACTTAAATATTATTCATATTAATGTACTATTCATTACAATCTCATATGCTACCATAAATAGATATACTAAGTACTATTGTACATTTGTATAAAGTATTTTGCACAAGTTATCCTTAAGTATTTGATGGACTTGGTGGGGATTGATGTAGTGGTATCGAATTTCTATGCACAAGATATTAATTTAAATTAGTATATAAACTAAGACAAAATTGCATATAAGTATTTGATATAGTCAAATTATTACCGTTTCCCAACCACTTGGGATACGAGCACGTACAACGGTTGACATCCATTGTATTACATAGTAACCGTACTCATATGAGTCAGTTTGTAAACTACACTACAATGAAGACACAATTATAAGTAATTAAGGAAGAAAATAAATTGAATTATTATAATATTGTAGAACAAAATACCAAACCTAAAGGCCTAACCATGCTAGCCTTTTTGTCATAGTAATTGATTTCCCTACCAACATGCTATGTCCAACAATTGAACTATGAAAAAGGTAAGGTGTTAAGCTACAATTATAAAAAAAAAAGTTCATAAAATTGAGGTTCTTTGTAAGACCCGTGAAATTTAATTAATTAAATAAATAAATAATTAATAAATGCGAATAGTGGGAGTCTTTATGACATTAAATTCTAACTTGTATGATGTGGAAAAGTACTAGCTCAAGTGGTTGAGAGTACTTGATTGTGTGAGAGGACTTAGGTTTAAGTCCTATGTGTGCCAATTGTGTGTTATTTATTTGTTATTATTTTAAGGGTTGAATATGTTTTTGGTCTCTCAAGTTTAAGTGAATTTTGGAATTAACTTAAATATTATCATGAAATGCGCTTGAAACGTCAAATAAAATTAACAAAATTTGGTTAGAAAGACTAAATTCACGCATTTTGAAAGATAAAGAACTAAATTGGTATAAAGTTTTGATGAATTATATTAGTCAGCATGAGATATGAATTGGTTGAATGGTTGAGCTTTGATTTGACATTGGCATGGTTATGGGTTCAAACCTTGGAGGACCCAAATTAAACTTTATTTTTGTTAAATTTAGTTTTGGCTTGAATGTAAAAAGGTATAGGAACCCTAGTTGGCCAAAGAGTAGCCAAGAGTGGCTGTAAAACAGCCCATAACGAGACATGAATGGCCATTAACATCCCCAAGGCAAATTAGAGGTAAGGAAGAAGGTTTTTTTAGGCTACTATTGTACTGCACATTAGGGAGAGAAAATAAAAGAGAAACGTGAGGTTGAGTGCAATCCAGGAGCTGAATTGGGTGAGAGAAGAGAAGCCATTCTTTTATCAAAGAAGGAGACAAGAACTTTCAAGTTTAGCAAAGGAAACCAGGTTAGGGGAGTTATACTCGTTAATTGTCGTTACATCAATTTTGTACTGGTTTTGGGTTCCTGAAGAGGAACTGCTGGGCGGCACATCCCTGGCCGCTAGGCAACACATGGCTGTCTACCCAATTCTGGGTTACTGGATGAAGGGCCTGGCGGGGGTGTTGATTTACCCGCCAAGCGACGCAAACCTTCTTGGTTGATTTTGGATGTTCCGTGCATTTTGGGTGACTTTGTTCGGAGGAAGAGTTAGTTTCATGTGTGAAGAGGTGATGTAATATCCCATTTTTGTGAATTTCGCCTCATTGAAGGCTAAATTTTGATGGAATAGTGCGGGTATAGTTAAGGTTGGAAAGCATTAACGTGAGATTGCTGTGAGAACCATTGGGTGAAATTTTAGTGGAAATTGGCAAGGTTTGAATGTGGGTTGTACGTTAGTCTTATTGTAGGGAAATTCATGTGAGGATTGGTGGAATTGGACAGAAAGGAGACAAACTGGCAAATTTTTGGAGTTCTCGTAAAATAGAGCAGATTCTGGGTTATCCAAAAATCTTACGCACTGCCTGGCGGCACGGGGCTTGCCGTCAGGCGCCACCGCAGAGGTAGCTATACTAGCATGGTTGTAGGAGGGTTGTGATGATTCTGTGATCCTAGAAAGTTAGGTGCTTAAAACACGCAGGGTTAGAGAGAATATTTAGATATAGGCTTTGGTAATAACTTGTACAATTGAGAAGGGAGACATAATTTCATTATTTTATGAGGTGAGGGATTTTATGATGCATTAGGTGTAAGGAGTATGGAGTGATATTTCAAGGAAGTGTAAATTGGGAAATTGTGCGACTAGTTAGATAATATAGAGAATTCAAAGGTGGGTTGCTATTGTTCCTTGAGTTGAGCTCGGAACCTATCCCTTGAGTTGAGCTCGGGATCGGGGTTATGCACATGCCATTCCTCGAGTTGAGCTCGGAATGGCATTCCTCGAGTTGAGCTCGGAATGGCATTCCTCGAGTTGAGCTCGGAATGGCATCCCTCGAGTTGAGCTCGAGATGGCGGATGAACACGAGGAACCCTTGAGTTGAGCTTGGGTTGGCGAGTGTTGCTGGTGTGAGTGTGCTAGTTGTGGCCACTACGGATGAGTTTAGATTGATTGCCCACCTTAGTAGTTAGCTGACGAGTTTGGTAGTTGTGAAGTTGCGACTCTGTCGTATTTGGGAACTCCATCTAGCGTTACGGTCTATGATCCATATCATCGTTTCCTGCACGTGCTCTATCGGTTGTGGCCGATAGGTATGGTAGCAAGGCATCTTGAGGTAATCACTAGAAGACGTAGAACATGATTAACATGGTTATGGCCATGTGGTATGGAGTCAAAGGAGGAAATTCATCTGATGTGATTGCGTGATATATATATATATATATGTGTGTGTGTGTGTGTGTGTGTGTGTGTTATAAATATTTACATGAATATATGTTTATTCTGTTAAGCTCATCATGGCTACTTGTGTTTGGCGATGATCATGTACGTTGTACGTGTGAGTAGATGATGTTGTTGTAGGTGGATCTGGTGAGGCTTAGCGATGGAGCAGGGATGGCTTGGGAGTTTTTTTGTTTTACTATTTTGAAATAAATTGTAAACACTTATGAGATATTTGTATATGATTTCGAGTTTTGGATTTTATGGATTTTGGATTATTTCTTTATCTAGTAAAGTTTTAAATTTCCCACATTTTTGGGAAATGATGTTATATTAAATGACGAGTATTTAGTATTTTCTTTATTTTATTATTAAAATCTGTAATATCCGATCAGGATGTTACATTTGGTATCAGAGCTTTGTTTTCAAAATGATTTTTGGGGTCTTTGGGAGTGAGCTTTCGTGTTTCGCTTGCAAGACTATTTTGACTTGTGATTGCTAACTTTTGTTGTGTAAGTTCTAACTAGAGCTGTGTGATTTGACCAACTAAAAAATGTGGCGCATACAAGTTATGGGTAAAAGGAGGAGAAGGAATAACCTTGGAGCTGATGACATTGCTCAGGCAATTCATCGCATGGTGGACGTGATGCAGCCCATTGCAGCGCCACCTAGGGCCATAGTTGCACTTACTCGACCAGTATCTATGGAGGATTTCATAAAGCATAGGCCAGCCAAGTTCTCTGGCAAGGTCACTCCTGATGAGGCAGATGCCTGGCTACAAGAGCGCGAGAAAGTTTGTAGAGTTCTTTAATGTACTAATGCGCAAAGGCTATCCTTTGTCACATTTCTTCTAGTGGCAGACAAGAAAATCTAGTGGTAGGGAATGCAGCAATTGATGCAAATGCGTGAACAACAGGTGACCTGGACTACCTTCAGGACGAGGTTCCTGGAGAAGTATTTCCCAAATAGTATGAGGCATGAGCGAGAGGTAGAGTTCCTTACACTCCAATAGGGAACCATGACTGTGCAAGCCTACACTGATAGGTTTGAGTACTTGGCTCGATTCTACTCGGCAGTTGTCACTGAAGAGTGGAAGTGCCGGAAGTTCGAGGGCGGACTTAAACACGAGCTACGCAGATTCTTAGTACCTCTCAAAATCAGGGAATTTGCAGTTTTGGTCGAGCAAGCCAAAACAATTGAGTAGCTGGAGACGAGACCTAACAGAGTGGCTCGATAGTAGAAGACTGCTCCAGATTCAAAATCACAGAAGAAACCATACAGTTGACCACAGGCTCCGTCCAGGAACCTACAATGCTTTAAGTGTGGTGGGGAGCATCTTAGAAGTGACTGTCCAAAACCCTCTGGCAGCTCAGGGTGCAGCAGTAGCACTGGCAAGTGCTAGGTGTGTGATCAGACGGGACATTATGCCCGACATTGCCCTAACAAGAAACCAGCTGGAGGTGCGCCAACCAAGAAACTAGTGGGAGATCGACCAAGAGCATCGGGGCGTGTATTTTACCTAACAACCACCAAGGCTACTCAGTCAGGTAACTTGGTGCAGACTACTTGCTTATTGTTTAATCATGAGGTTGTTGTGTTGTATGACTTAGGAGCTACCCATTCATTCGTATCAAATGAATGTGTGAGGAGGCTCGGGCTGGTGATGCAAGAGCTGGGGTGCGAGTTAATAGTCGCAACGTCGGATGGTGAGGTATCCACCACTTCTGTTTGTGTGGGATGCCTTATGGAAGTGGCAGGTCGTAGGTTCAAGGTGAATCTCATATGCTTGCCAATAGAGGGTCTAGACGTGATTCTAGGAATGGATTGGAGCTTATATCATCTAATCAAGCAATGAAGGAGATTGAAGTTGGGGCTACTTTCTTTATGATAGTGGCTTAGACAGAAAAGAAGAGCATTATAGAGCAAATTAGTATGATTCCAGTAGTTGAGGAGTATGCAGATGTGTTCCCAGATGAGATACTTGAATTGCCACCAAGTAGGGAGGTGGATGTCACCATTGATCACATCCCTACAGTTGGCCCAGTCTCGATGGCACCACAAAGGATGGCGCCGACAAAATTAGCTGAGTTGAAAAAGCAGATTGAAGACCTGCTTGAGAAGAAATTCATCAGACTGAGTGCATCACCATGGGGAGCACTGGTATTACTAGTGAGAAAAAGGACTGAGTGCTTGATAAAACTTGAATACCTTTCAAGAACCTTGCTCTAGATACCAATTATTAGTTTTAAAATGGTGATTTAAGCCAAGGGGGGGGGGTGGGTGAATGGACTTTATAAAACTTTTTCGAAAGCTAAAACCTTTTTTCAATTGAATCAAATAGACTGGAAAGTTACGATGTAAAAGCAGTAGACCAGTACACTTTCAATCAAATAAAAAATAAAACAGCAGACTAATTTGTTCTTAAACTATGAAATAGTCGATTAAAAAGACAAATCAATCGGCTAAAATACTGGACATTGATGCAGAATGCAAAATTCATAGATTTAACTCAAACAACAATCTTTTACATGCAACACTTGTTTTAATCAATATTTTTAACAACTATACAACCTCAGATTACACAAGAACGCATTAAATCACACTAAAGAATGAATTGCTTGGTTTTCTTGAGTTTTTAAAGAGATTCAAAGTGAGTGAGATGAGGGATGGAGAATTGCACAATTGTTTTTATACTGGTTCACTCAATCACAGAGCTACATCCAGTTTACCAGAACAACCTAAGCCTGGTTTCCACTATATTCAAAAGTTTTACAAATCACACACCAACATTACACTTTTGAACAAAGAAACTCACAAGATTTTTGACTCACAAAAATCTAGACACACACCCTGCAAGAATCACACTTACAGACCTGAAATCACATCAAACTAACCAACCTGAGGCACAAGAACATCCAAACCTGATGGTGGTTGTCCCTAGCCAACCATACATGTGGTCTTCAAGCTACTCACAAACCAAAATGCCTCCAAGATCAACCAAGATCTTCAAACCATGAGTTGTAATTGTGTATTGTAGAGAGAGAGAGAGAGTTTTCTAAAGAAGAATGACAAAGTTTTATGCTCGAAAACTCATATTCACACATCTTCTCTTGAAAACACAACATATATAGTCTAGTTTAAGTGAAAATAGTCGATTGAATTTTTCGTACAGTCAGCTGATTTCACTTGACTTAAGTGAAATAAGTCGATTGAAAAATAATTTAACTGGTTGAATGCAGTCATACCAGAAACTATATACAACAAGTCCTTTAACTTGTTAAAACTCATTTTAACAAATTAAAAGAGACACACTAAGGCACACAAGACATCTAACCTATGTCATATAGCCTACCAACATGATATAGCACAAAAACATTACATTTAACATTATTTTCAGATTTAACATTCTAAAAACTTAATCTTCAAGTGCATCTCCATCAATCTTCATCAAACACCTATAATCTTCATGCACATGGCTTTATCAATTATTTGCTTCAAGCTTGCTTGTGCCAAAAATTCTGATGAGGGAGATGCAGCTATTTAGGCTAGGCCCTGTTCTTATGCTCTTTTGGAGCACCTTTTGTGAACTGTGTTATTCTGTAATTCATTAATCTGTAAGCAATCCTTTTGGATAACTGTCTTGTGTTTTCTTTCTGCTCATGGCTATTTTTTTTTGCCATGGTTTTCTTTTATCCAGTATATTATGGATAACAAAAATAGGAAATCCTTTATACTATCTGTCTACTGTTCTAATTATTTATAATTATGTGATCTTTTATTTATTAGAATGATTCTACTAAATTAGAATGTCACACTAATAATGATAATGATAATTGTAATTATAATTATAGTTAATAATAATAATTATTATTATTATAATTAAAGTTGATAATAATAATAATTGTAGTTAATAATAATAAAAAAACAATAATTATAGTTGTTAATAATATGAATGACAATCTTTGTAATGACAATTTTATAAATTAGGTATGATAATATGGGTATTTCATAAGTGGCAGTTTTGTAGATTAATAAATTTATCAGGAATAATGTTCTCCATTTAATAGCATTTGAGGAAGACAAAATGATAGAAAAATCAATAAATTGAACACATGTCAAAATTCTAAGTAGGGTTAGATTAGTACATGTGCTCGGTATTTGTTTTCCTATATTGTAAGTAGATTAGTAGATATATTGTTAGTACATTAGTATAAAGGGCTTAATATTAGAAGAAAGGGCTTAATATTAGAGCAAACATGTATTACAGAGAATCTATCACTTGTTATACCTAATATGAATTATCATTTATTTATTTTTTCGGACAAAGCATAGTTTCAAAACAGTTCAGATAAATTCTCTATATTCAAACTTTAAAATAAAATTCTAACAAATTTTTTTTATATTGACAAGAAGCTTATAATATTTAGTTTCAGAATATCCAATTACTTTAAAAAAAGATAACCATAACAGGACATATTTAAAAAAGGAGAATGTTTTTCTTTTAACATCAAACTAGTACACTGAGCCGTATCCACGAGTTGTATTTTTTTTATATATTAAAATAATAAAGCAGTGAAAATATTATATAAGAAAATATCATGAAAATTAGATTATATTGTTGTAAATGTTGTTATTAAAGTACCGAAATAGTAAATCTAAGTGATGTAATAAAAATTCCAGTTTTAAATATAATAAATAAAATTGATATCACAATATAGTTTAATTAACTAATTTTATGAAATAATTATAATAGCATAAGACCGCATGTTTTTTTTTTTTTGTTTTTTTATTTATTTCAAATCTTTTTAGAGTAGTAATATAATTGTTATTATATTTATTTAACCAATAAAAATACTAATAGTAATATTAATATATATTATAAATTGTAAATTTTTTAAAAGATTAAAAATGTATTTAGAAAATTTATGTAGTATAATAACGTTTTGTACAATTAAAAAAAACACTTATACTAATAAAATCACTATGAATAGTAATAATAATAATAATAAAAATAATAATACTAATAATAACAAAATAATGTTTATGTTATAAATATTAATGCCAATGCTAATATTAAGGTCAATGTTAACGATAATAATAATCTATAATTATATATAAAGATATACATCACCAACAAAACAAATAAAAATGACAACTAATTGAAGTATGATCTCGTAGTAAATTAAATTAGATGTGTGTCTAACTGTAATAATAATAATAATAATAATAATAATAATAATAATAATAATAATAATAATAATAATAATAATAATAATAATAATAATAATAATATCATTATAATAATATCATGTAGTGATAAAAATAATAATAACACAACAACTACATATATAAGAGATACACATTTTTGTATCTCTTTTGTTTTTACAATTTTATCCTCTTAATTATTATTTGTTAAAATTAAATAATTATTCATAATAATTTTTTTTTTTATTTTTATCATTTTAGTAACTATTTTTTTAATTCGAATAATTACACGGATATAGAGATAAAATGAACAACAAAACAAATAAAAATGCAAGTAGTTGAGATATGATATGTAGTAAATAAATGTAAAATTTATGTCTAATAATAATAATAATAATGAATAAAACACTAAAATAATATCTGTGTAGTGATAAAAAAATAATAATAATACAACTACATATATTAATAGATAAACATTTTTGGTTCCTTTTTTGTTTTTTCAATTTTATCCTCTTAAATATTATATTTTAAATTTAAATAATTACTTTTAATAGAAAATAATTATTCAGTTTTATTATTTTAATAATTTTAGTAACTATTTGTTGAATTGAAATTATTGTTCACATGTAAGGATGAATGAACAACAAAACGAATAAAATTGATAAATAATGTAACTAAGCATAATAATAAAAACAATAATAATTATTATTATAATAATTATAGTTCTTAATAATAATAATAATAATAGAAATAATTATAGTTAATAATCATGACAATAATACTTATAGTTGGTAGTAATAATGATCATAATAATTATAATTGATAATAATGATGATAATAATAATTATAGTTAATAATAATAATAATAATAATAATTATAGTTAGAGATGATAATAGTAATAATAATAATAATATAAAAATAAAATAATAAACATCATGAAAGTTAGGTTATATTGCTATAAATTTTAATATTAAAGTAATGAAATTGTAAATTATATTTTAAATATAATAAATAAAATTAATATCACAAAGTAGTGCAGTTAATTGATTTTACAAAATAATTATAATAGTATATGACCCATGTGTGTATACACACGTTTTTTATTTAGTTTTTATTTTTATTTAAAATATTTTTAGAATAATAATATAATTATTATTATATTTATTTAACCATTAAAAATACTAATAACAATATTAATATAAATTACAAGTTATAAAAAATTTTAAAGATTAAAAATGTATTTAGCAAAAGTATTTAGTATAATAACGATTTTTGTAATTAAAAAAACACTTATAGTAATAACTCTACTATTAATAGTAATAATAACAATAAAAATAATAATGATACCAATTATAACAAACTAATGATAATAATATTATTATTTTTGCTATAAATATTAATGTCAATACTAATACTAAGGCTAACATTAACGATAATAATAATCTATAGTTATATATAAAAATATACATCACCAACAAAACAAATAAAAAGGATAAGTAATTGAAATATGGTATGTAGTAAATTAAATTAAGATGTGTGTTTAACTGTAATAATAATAATAATAATAATAATAATAATAATAATAATAATAATAATAATAATAATAATAATAATAATAATAATAATAATAATAATAATAATAATAATAATAATAATAATAATAAAAATAATAATAATAATAATAATAATAATAATTACTATTATTATTATTATTATTATACCATTATAATAATATCCCTTAGTGATAAAAATAATAATAATAATAATAATAATAATAATAATAATAATAATAATAATAATAATAATAATACAATAACTACATATATATATATATATATATATATAAAGAGATATACATTTTTTTGTGTCTTCTTTTGTTTTTACAATTTTATTCTCTTAATTATTATTTGTTAAATTTAAATAATTATTTATAATAAAAATTATTTTTCAGTTTTATCATTTTACTATTTTTAGTAAGTATTTTTTTAATTCAAATAATTACACATATATAGAGATAAAATGAACAATACAAAAAACATCATACATATTATAACATCCAAGGGCACGCGACTTAAAGTATAAGGATTTCACAGCCATCCAAGTACTCAATAAAAAAAACTAAGGCACACCACTATACCCTTAACATATAGAAGGATTCAAAAAATGACCAAAACCTTGCTCATAAGCACGAGATTACAATATAATAATAACTCTACAACATGGGCTCAACAGTGAGCCCAACCTCAAAGCATGCCAACTAAGCTGCAGCATTCTCGTCGCTACTTCGATCACTAGGAGTTCCCACATCTGTTCACACCAATAAATTGATGATCATCGCAAAAGGAGAAAACCACACACGAGACACACAAGTAAATAGAAAGGGTAAGCTAGAGTGAGAAGGGTTTTATCATACAATTGAACTTACGATTTAAAAGTCAAGAATTCATATTATCCGAATACATATAATTAGTCGGAATTACGGGATGCTTGGACTTGTGGTGGCCTCTACTACTCTATAGAGCCATTTCCAATGGGTTTCACCCTACCACACACAACGTTAGCCTTTAAACATCTAAGGCCATTATCTTGCCAAAGACTAGGGCCTCCTGCTACTCTCACTACTTGAGTTTGTACGCTCTACATGAGACTAATTGACTCTTTAGAGTTTTAGGATGCAATCCTTATATAATTATATATTGAGGCACCACCACCATATCTTATCAACAGGTTCATGGAATTACGTCCTAAAAATAAGGCACCACCATGAGCTCCCACCAAAAGGGTCATGGAATTACATCTTAACCATGAGGCACCACCATGAGCTCCCACCAAAAGGGTCATGGAATTATGTCCTAACTATGAGGCACCACCATGAGCTCTCACTAAGAGGATCATGGAATTACATCCTAACAATGAGGCACCACCATAAGATCTCACCAAGAGATTCATGGAATTACGTCCTAACCATACCGTAATCTTGCATCATCAACCCAACATAGAATTATCATGTATACCAATCTCATGCCAATATACAACCAACCATCCAACCATGTTTCATATGCATATCATGCCAAGCTCATCAATTATAGATCCCAATATATCATATAGAACATACAAAGCATCATACTTGAACTATTTAAAGCAATCAATCACTCAATCATGTGAAATAAACAAGTATTAATGAGGTCGGTAACGCCATTAATCGGCGGGAACTTGCTCCAATCGACGGTAAATCATCAGAACGACCTCCTGATGTTGATTCATGCGGTGGAATCAACTGAAACTATAGCAGAAACTCTCAATTGGAATGAATCACTCTCGTTCTCACACAAAACTCACACACTCACGGTGTTTTGGGCAACCCGACGAGATGAAATCTCATCTAGGGTTTAGGGTTTGAGCCAGACGAAGATTGGGGGAGAAAACTCAACCACTCTAATATTCATCCAAGCTTCAATAGAGACAAGAAGAAGCCATCATGTGGTATCATGAGCCTTGGTTGCTCTTGGTTTTAGTGAGTTAAGAGCTTCTTCTCCATTTTTCTTTCAATTCTATGTTGTTCATCTCTTCTTCTACTTGTCTTGCTGTTTTTGTTCCTTTTATTTTGAGTATTCATGTATTTTTACTTTTGGTTCATCTTCATTTGCTTCATCTTGAACCATCCTTGTGTGCTTTAGGTGTTCTCTTTGGTTTCTACCGTTTACTTTTCATTTTAATTGAGTATTTGTTGTTTTTGTTCAATTCATTCTCTTGTTCTTGAGTTTATTTTGATTTTAAGATCCATATCTTTTGTCTAGAGTCATGTTTAGTCCATATATGTCATTAATTCCTTGTTTAGCTTTTTATTTGCTTTGAATTTGTTGGTGATGTGCTGCTGAATTCTGTTTCAGATTTGAGTGCAATTTTTAATCCTTAAAAATTAACACTCTCTTCTCTCTTTGAGCCTTGGAAATGAACCTTCACATCTAGATAACCTTAGTTATCTTAATGTCCCGTGGGAATTTTCCTTGTGCTTGTTTAACATCACCATAAACCACACTAATTTCCTTTCAATTAATTGTGCTTTGGTGCTTTTTCATTTTTACTTTTGAGTTCAGATTGCTATTTAGATCTTAGCAATGTCTTAGAGTCAATTTCCATTGTGTTTCATTGTGTTTCATGATCTTCTTTTGATTCCTTTAAGTTTCATGATCTTCTTTTGATTCCTTTAAGTTTCATGATCTTCTTTTGATTCCTTTAAGTTTCATTCTCCTTTGTGTTTTTTGTTTCCATTAAAATGCAAATGATCAATTATAGTGTGGTGGTGATTCTGATTTGTGGTGGAAACTAGCTGTTGTAAGAGCTATAAAAAGAAAGAAAAAGAGCACAAAAAGAATACAAGCAAGTGCCAAAAAAAGTCAAAAGAAAAGATCAAAAGAAAGTGGCAAAAGAGAAGCTTTTTGAATGAAGATTTGCTTCTTGAAGATTTGATGAAGATTGAATGAAGCTTTTTTGAAGATTCCATGTAGTTAGATCATTTAGAAAGTGTATTTTAATTTTGTAATTCATGTTATAGACCTTATAGCATTAATTAGATGTTTTTGGTCTTATGTGTGTCTTTGAATCTCTTGAATGGTTTTTCAACAAGTTAAAATGTCTCTTTTAATCTGTTGAATGATTTTGTAACAAGTTAAAAGGTTAGCTGTAGTAGTCTTAAATTGCAACAAATTCAATCAGTTGATTTAGTTTTTAATCGACTGATTTCACTTAAGTCAAGTGAAATCAACCGATTGATTTGAAAATCAACCTGTTGAATTTCGTAACAGCTTGACTATAAAAGCTGTGATTTTCGAAAGAGAGTTGAGTTGATCACTTTAGAGCACGAATTTTTTCTGGAAACTTGTGGAAACTCTCTCCTTTGTGATCATACGTGTTGCAGCTATTGAAGATTGATCTTGGATCAATTCTTGGAGCTTTTGGCTTGGTTTGAAGCTTGGAGAAAGTGGTTTGTGGTAGGATGGGTTACGCTACCATTGAGGTTTGATCTTTCTCAAGCTTTGTGTATGTGCCTGGTGGTTTTCCAAGTCTGCAAGAGAGTTCTTGTTGTGCTGGTGTGATTCTTGTGTGATTCAAGAGTCTTTTGTGGTGCTTTTACATATTTTGGAAGTGTAAGGGTGGATACTTTGTAAATCTTTTGAAATAGTGCAAAGTCAAGCTCATGTTGCTTTGACAAACTTAATGTAGCTCAGGTTTGAGTGAACCAATATAAAAATCTCGTGGTGTCCTCTCTTCTCTAACCTTTCTCTCTTGCATTTTCATTTTAAAGTTTAAAGAACTTGTGCTTTAATTATCTTTTTTATGTTCCTTCATGTTTTCATAGCATTTGCAGCATTGAGCATGTTTACATAATCATTTGGAACCTATCTTGATCATTCTTGTGCATTGTGTAACATCCCTAAGGAATATTACTTAAATAAATAAATAAATAAGAAAAAGAAATTAAATCATCATGATATAATTATTCCCAAACGCGGGAAAATTTTAAAATATTTAAACACGCGCCAAAAAAATATAATAAAATAGTCATAAAGACGTTACAGTTTCCAAAATCCATAATCCTAAATAAAAACATAATAAAATATGCCTAGCTCTAATCCCAGCTAGCCCTTACTCCGTCGCCTGAGCATCCTCAGCATCACCTGCATCCACATATGCTCCCGTGTAACGAATTATACGATCATCGTCATACACAAACAGAAAGGGTGAGCTGAGAAAAATAAAAATAACATATATACATACATATATATATATATATATATATATATATATATATATATATATATATATATATTAACATCAGATAAATCATACACCCATCTAATTCAACCTACTTAGTTCTTGGCCAAGACCTTAACCCCAAGGCTTTATAGCCTTCAAATACAAAAATGGTTAGCCTTGGACTCGGGAACATGATGCTCACACGAACCTACCCGATCGTGGTCCTGCCTCTACGAACCACCCCGCTCGTAGTCTTGCCCTACGAACCTTCCCATTCGTAGTCCTGCTCTACGGACCTACCCGGCCGTAGTCCAACACATGTGATCCACTAGCCCCGTACCTCCCCGCACGTGGTGTAATACTCGTGAAATTTAAATAATTAAATAAAGAATTATTTAATAAATACGGGTAGGAGAGCCTTTATGGCATTTAATGGAGATTGTTATGATGTGGAGAAGTACTAGTTCAAATGGTTGAGAGTGTTTGGTTTGTGTGAGAGGTGTAAGGTTCGAGTATTATGTATGCCATTTATGTGTTATTTAATTGTTATTATTTTATTTATGTGCATGATCATGTTGAGTGATAACAAAACCTTAAAATTATAAGAATTATCATGAAATATGAATTGGTTGAATTGGTTGTGCAATTGTCTTTGTGATTGAGGGGTTATGGGTTCAAACCTTGGTGAACCCAAATTAAGCTTTCTTTTTGCTAAACTAATTTTTGGCATGAATGTGAAAGGGTGGAGGAAACCCTAGCTGAATGGGCAGCCAAGGAAGGGATGGAAAACCATCTAATAATGGCTCTTGAAAGACCATTAACCTTATTCCAATTAATTTTCGTTTTTTATTAGTAAATGGGGTAATTATTGGGTTGTAATGGTGAAAGAGAAGGGAATTAGAGAGGAAAACAACATTGTATTGTTGTGAGGGTAATGGGCTACAGATTTTGAGAGCACTAGAGTTGGATTGTAGAGAGATTTAGAGTTTTTGGGTGGAGAGTCAAAGGGAGACCATTGGAGATCATAAAGAATTGAATAAATTGTCTTGGGAGCAAGGATATCCAGGTTAGGGGAGCTGCTTTAATTGTCTATATGAAATTGTATGATTTTACATTGTAGGCTTTATGTTTGGGTGCCTATTTCTGCGTTAATTTTTCATTGGTCGAGTTTCTGGAAATTTTCCAGAAACCGCCTGGCGGCTTTGGAGGCCCACCAAGCGATGCTTGAGAGTGACACCCATTTCTGGGTTTTGAGATGAACCGCCTAGCGGCAAGGGTGACTCCGCCAGGCGACGCGAACCCTTGTGTTCTTGTTCAACGATTCAATATGGATTCTGTGATGGTTGGATAATGAGCAAGGTTCATGTGCATGATTTGAATGTATAAACTTATGAAATCAATTTGTTTGTAATTTATGCGCTTGATTGACTAGAACGAGATTTGAACAAAAATCTACACGTTATAATTATACAAAAATAATCTGAATTGAATAAATATGATGTGGGAACAATATAATTATGTCAAGACGAATGGTAGAATTGTTGATTTGGGGTTTTAGGGATTACACAGATGCAGAACAATTTGGGATTTTTTCCAGAACTGTATGCAGTGCCTAGCGGCGCATGAATTGCTGCTAGGCGACTCACATTAAAACAATTATGTTGTTGGGTTACTATTAAAAAACCGCCTGGCGGTGAAGAGCTACCGCCAGGCGACGCGGGGGTGTTCTGTTCACGAAAAATGTTGTTTTTTGTACTTTTCGTGCTACAGGAACTGTCGGGCGCTATTTTTGTACCGCTAGGCACTACCTTCCTGATTTCTGGGCGTTAGGCGCCACCATTTTTCTGGTTCGCGCAGTTTTCGTAAAACTGGATTTCCGGTTCGTTAACCGTCTGATTTAAGTGAAATTTTGACATGTGGTCCACGACACGTAGTTCTTCAATTTGAACGGTGGAGATTTGATTTCGAGGGCAGTAGTCAGAGATATACGTTACTCAATATTGATGATTTTGGAGTATTTAAAATACATGAATAAGCTCTTGATAATTTCAAGTAACTTCTAATGAAGCAGGATTGGGTTGTGTGGTAGGCCTCTATCAATTTGAATATCCCTTTGGGTTAGTCACATGTTGAGAATTGGTTATTGGTGAATGCATGTGTGCCAATATTAATTTGCATTGGTGCCAAGATCATGTGCTTAAATTATTAGAATGTTGCTGCTTATACTTGTTTGAGCATGCGTTATTCCTAAGTTAGAATTGAGTGCTAGCATGGGTTTAAAAGGGAAGAATATATATGAAATATGAATGGATTGATTTTACTTTGTTCTAAGTGATTAAAAGCTAGTACTGCGCAAGTACTGGTGTATCGCCTTACGGTGGTGTTCGACCGCCAGGCGATAGCTACGAGACCAGTAGAGAATTGAAGTGTGTGGCGTTTGGCAATAAGGGTTGTCCCTCCAGACGATAGTTGTAGAAACAGTAGCATTAGAGGTGCTTGACGCATGCGGCACGTGTCCCCCGCCAAGCGATCTAGAAGTCTTTTGCGCCTGGCGACTCGTGTGGAGCGCCAGGCGACTTTTGATGAAGCAGATGTTGTGTTTTGCTTGGTTTGGATGTGTGTGGTCTACGAGACCTTGGGCGATATCTCAAGGGTCAGATGCTGGAGTATTCCTGGAGTTGTGGCTTAGGATGGAGCGTAACACGAGCATTCTTCGAGTTGTGGCACGGAATAGCGAGTGTTCCCGCATGTGTTCTACCAGTGGTGGCTTGTAGGTTGGACAACAACGATAGCTTGAGATTATCAACCAAAGACGTAGAACATGGATTACATCGTGGTGGCCGTGTGATATGAGATCAAAGGATGATGATCCTTGGATTTGTGTGTGTTTTGTTATATAAATTGATGCATATATTTTATTCTGTTAGCTCACCCTATTTGCTTGTGTTTGGCGATGATCGTGTACGCGGTACACGGGAGCTGTTGATGTTACAGGTGGATCTGGTGAGGCATAGAGCCGGACCGGGGCTAGTTGGGAGAGGACTTTCTCAGAGTTTTATATTTTATGATTTTTTAAAGAATTTGTAATATTTCATATTACTACCCGTAGACATTATAATCGAGTTTTAAATTTTCTAGATTTGAGTTAACTTCGAATGTAATAAAAGTTTTATGTTTCCCATGTTTTGGAAAATGGAGATTAATAAATGAGCATTTAATATTATTATCTTAGTTTATTAAGTAAATTCGTAATATCTGAACGGGATGTTACATGTGGCATCTCTCAAACGTGAGCACGGAACATACGAACCTACCTCGCTCGTATCCCCACACGAAAGTAATTGGATATGAACCTCCCCGCTCATATCATCACATGTTATCCACCATCCATGAACCTACCCGCTCATGGCACAACATCTCCCGATCCAAGTGTAGCATCATTGCTCAAAACAACACACAAACAAATCAAGGACAACAACATTTTCGCCTGGCTCAGCCTACACGCCGCCAGGCGAAATCAGTCCACACCGCCTGGCGGTACCTGCCCACCGCCAGGCGCCAGCGCCCTCCCAGTGCCACTGTTTTTCAGTCACCGCTTGGCGGAGCACAACTTACCGCTAGGCGCCACGCGGTACGGGAACCTCTCCAGTTGTTCCTATCGCCTAGCGGCATCAGCAAGTCGCCAGACGCCACACTAGAAGTCCCTCACTGCTGGTTTTGGAACACTCACTGGTTTGTTCCAAAACTAGAACACTACCACAAGCATCACTCTTCTCATTCATCAGGACATTATGCAAAATTACCCAGCCATACCTCAATCAATTTAATTACTTATGACCCATACTCATAGGTCCATATATTCCCTACATATAATTCACCAAGTCCTCTATCCAAGCATAATAGCTCAATCAAGCTTAAGGAAATTGCCTAATTCATTCCCTCTGACTTACTCTAGTCTGAAAATGGAATTCAGTCACCACCCTAGACTATTTAAGGCTCATAGCAGAATAGTTGTTTATCTCCATTGACACAAAATTTCAGTCAACCCCAATTCTCATGCTTACTAACTTATTACATTGTTTTACCCTATAATCTTCATTGATTGACTTACCAAAACAGAAAATCTTATAACTCACAATTTAACTGCAGTTACACTCTTCTTCCACCACATTCTTATATCAGATTATTCATCATCACTAACGTTTTCATTACCTAACTATCATCAATATGTTGCAATATACTCCCCTTTCTCCTCTCTTGTTCTATTAATCTCAACGAATTTCCCCCTAATTAAAGTTACCTATCAACCCCACACACAGATTTTGCCTCTTCTCTCGTCATTCCATTTCTGCACAGAAACGGGTCTACATCCTACCATTACCTGACGGTGTTACACTTGCCGTCAGGCGGCATTCCAGTACCAAGTTTAGAACCCCTAATTTTCTGTACCTACAAAGATCATCAAACCCCCCCAAAGTTTGATCCAATCTCGAATTTCAATGCTCGAGTTCACTCAAGCATGACTTAAAAAACCATCACACTATTATATCGTTCAATTACTTGTCTTATTTCTTCCAATCACTTAATAGTCATACCCAAACCACGAATTATACCCTTATTTGTTTCTCATATAAATCCCTCATGTCCCCAAACAGATTCTAAGATGCCTAACATTCCAGACCATAGAATAATATCACAAGGTTATACAATCACACACGCAAGGAAATCCAATTCAACGTCCCACATATCATAATTTCCACAGAACGCAATAAAAATAGAGACAATGTCGCGCATCGCCTAACGGTTCAGTCTCGCCGCCAAGCAGCTCATGCCACAGAACCCAGAAACAAGGTTAATCCTGATGTGTTGCATGGCGGCACATGCATGCCCGCTAGGCGGTTTCTGGGCAGATTCCCAAAATTTCGCGATAACTTCACAATTTAACAGAAAAATTCATACAATTTGATTCATATCAACACATTACAATAAGTACGAATTAAAAGAGTTAAGAACAACTCCCCTTACCTGCAATTCGCGCTCTAAACTCGAATTCTTGATGTATCTCTAACCCAACTCTCTAAACCTTCCCTTGCACACCAACAACACGTTCTCCGCTCACTTCTTTCAGCACCCACCACGAAAACTCTTCTAGAAACCACTGCTTGCAATTCACACCCAATGCAACACCCCTCTTCCGTCCAATTCTCTTCTCTCTCACAATCACTACCTTAATTAAGTGAGTTTAAGCCAAAAAAACGAAAATAAACTCAAATGGGGTTTATGGTTATTCAAAACTCATAATTGGGATGTTTTCAGCCCCTTAATCTTCCCTTCTTGGCTGCTAGGGTTCCTAAACCCTTCCATAATCATACCAAACGAAAATTTGGCAAAAAGAGAGCACTTTTGTTGTTAGCCAGGTTTAAACCCACAACCTATCAATCACCAAGTCAAGAGCACAACCAATTCATCCAATTCACAATTGTGATAATTCCTCATATCCTAAGGTTATGTTATCACGTCTCACATTCAATTATATAACATAAAAATGCATAAATTAAAATAACACCCAATTCACATACATAGGACTCGAACCCAAGTCCTTTCACACAATAAAGTACTCTTAACCACTTGAGCTAGTACTTTTCCACGTCATAGCTCTCTGCATTAAATGCCTTAAAGGCTTCTATTACTCGCCTTTATTAATTAATTATTTAATTAACTATTTAATTTTTCTCGGGTCTTACACATTCTTCCTGGTTTAAAATTCAAATTCGCATTTCTACATTTTTCCCAGTTTTTCAGTTGACTGTTTTCCTGTTTCAATCAGTTGATTATACCAGAACAAAATCTATTTAGTAAAATCAATCGATTAACTCTGTTTTTGATCGATTGAAAGTGTACAATTCAGTACTGTTTGCATCCTAACTTGGTGATCTATTTGATTCAATTAAAGGTTGTTTTTAGCTTGCAAAGATAGCCTAAATTTTTAACTAGCCAATTCAACGCCCCTTCTTGGCTTTTCAACCATTTCAAAACTAACATTATTCACTTTTGGTTTAGCATTTATAATTTTGTGTTTTTCTTGCTTTATTTCTTGACCTCTTTGGGTTTGGTTCTATATTTGGTGCATACGTCTTTTTGGAGGTGATCTAATTTTCCTGAGGTAGCATCCTAGGAGGTGGAGTACCTAGTCCCGAAAGAGAATCCACTTTGGTGAGATCTAGAGGAAGTACAAGAGTGAAACACTTGAGAGGACTAAGCCAAGAAGACAAAGCCAAGAAGACCTTTTACATTTTGTGCACTTTGATTGTATTCAAATTGAGTTGTAAAATTGTAATGCTTTCCTTCTTGTGTTGATGGCCTAGTTAGGTGTCTTGGGGGAGTCTTAGGTACTTAATCCCATCTCCTAACTAGAACCTCTTCTATACATTAGAGAAGCGCTTTTAGTGATGAAGTTTGAAGGTTCCAAGTGCCTTCTACCTCTACCAAAACTTAGGCCGCATATAACTTCTAATCTTTCTTGTTTTTAATTTTCTTGTTTGATAGTTTAGTGTGTGTCTCAACTTAGTCTTTGAATTAATTTCATTTAAGAAGTTTTGTACAAAAGTTTGAAGTTCCCTTGCCTAGGAAAGACTTGGTATGTACGCAATCCAAGTGATTCACCTCTCTTTCCTGGAGGAGAACTAAAAGCTTTTGCTATCTACTTCTTCTTTGAAATTTTCTTTTAAAGACCAAAGTCTTCTAAAATCTAAAAAAACAAATGTCTCAACCTCCTTCTCAATGTATGGGTGCTTCAAATGAAGAAGAAATAAGTTTGAAACAAATTGCCTTTGATTTGAGAGCACTACTACGTTGGAAGGAAGATGAAATAATTGCAAGGGAAAGGGAAAAACAAGAAAGAGATAGGTTTCATCA
>Ga0214542_1000259_pt1 | contig 88176 bp, 43 predicted proteins | sample CNSS1metaG_FD_160096 | JGI IMG/M metagenome (GOLD analysis project Ga0214542, IMG submission 160096) | Root nodule microbial communities from cowpea collected in UCLA plant growth center, Los Angeles, California, USA - CNSS1 | ecosystem: Host-associated > Plants > Roots > Nodule | place: USA...
ATATATAACCGATTTCTCTTTTTCAATTTTAATTTACTTAGACCAGTTGATTTGTTACCATTAACTATAAGGTGATATTATAAAGTTAACTATATATTATTATTCTTAAACTATTTTTTTTTAAAAAAAGTTATGATCGTAAAACATCACTTTTAAATAATGGCACGTGAAGTGTTATCATATTTTATCATATGACAAAACAATGTTTCACACCACATTATAATATAATATCTAAATGTTATATGTTAAAAAGAATATTATACATATTTTTTATAAATTAAAAAAACTATATATATTTTAAGAATGAAACACAACTTACAAAAAATCATTAATTTGAAAATGAAAGATATATTTAATCCTTTTGATAAGTAGTTATTATGTTATTTAAAAAAGTGAAATTAATTTTTTATCAGCAATTAAATCTGATTAAACTTTCCATGCACAATGATCACCTGTAATTCCATATAACCATTTTCTCCTTATTGAAGCAAATTACTTAACCTATCTATATTTTTAATCATGTAATTTTTTCGGTGATAAAGTATTATATTTAGGTACAGTTAGATACTTTAACATAAAACATTATTAAAAATATTTGCATATAGGAGGATATGAAAAATATGGGTCATTTTCAAAATTTATTTCATATATATGATGCACTTCCTTTAAATAATATCCAAACGGTTCTGTGACTTGACCTCTAAACCATTAGCCATGGATGCATCACCTTTCATCCATTCTTTCTATATCAAGTTCCAACCATAAATTAATTATCATTATTCTCCCCTCCTAGACTTTATATAAAAAGAAAACCTATTTCCTCTTTTTTCATCACATAAAAAAAAAAACAAGCAACTTATCATTATTGTCAACAAAATACTTACCATTCTTTGTTTATTCTATCACTAACATGGTTAAATCTATCCTTTCTCAATTGTCCTATATTACACACTTTTTTGCAAACTCCAATGTATAAATTCTATAAGTTTTCTTGTGATTCACAAGTTGCTCAATTTCAAACTTATTTTTTTAGATACGGAATAAAGTTGATCATGTTTTTTAGATTAAAATAATAATAATGAAGTTGTCATTGTATTCAACCCACCAAATGGTGACATTTATTGTAACTGCTACAACAAAAATCATTTTAGACAACATAAAATTATGATCTAAATTATAAAAACCATGGTCTAAAGATTAGACCACATTTTTTTAGGTGTGGTATAGGTGAGTGTAGTTATAGGTAATAGACAACGGTTTTTAGTACGACAATGTTTTTGAAACCGTTGCTTAAAATCCTTACAATAGACAACAATTTTTCAGGTTGATTTTAGACCTCACTTATATTTTTAGACCACATTTTTACTGGTTTTGTCCACATAGTTTAAAACAACAGTTGTATAATCATGGGCTTTCATGATATTTATACAACATTTATAAAAATGTTGTTTATTATATGTTTAGGCCACATTTATTTAGTTGTTATCTAATTTAGTGTGGTCTAAACTACAAAATGTTGTAGTGTGCCCTTACTAAACCAACTGTAATAACAAACTATTACAACTAGTAAAACAAAATATTATTATGGTGTAAAAGAGAGAGAAAAAAAAATGAGAATAATTTTCATATTTCATTTAATAAAGTCCAATTTATTTGTGGTTGACCACAAAAATGACACGAAATGTAGTTTCTTTTCTAGACAACATAAACAATACATAGTGTCATGAATTCCTCTAATCCATTATAGCATTATATAAAAACATTAAATAATGTCATATATACAAAAAATAGTTTTAAAGCTTTAAGTCAAACCCATCATCTAGTGTAAACAACATTGGAATAATGATCCATTCTTCAAGAGCCGCATTTTGAAATTTTCAATTTAAATTATTTTTCTTAAATATTGGAGATTGAGAGATGAGAATAAAATATGAAATATGACAAGTAGACAAAGATTTTGAAGAAACCAGGGTACCCTCATTTTGTCTGTAAACTATAATAAAATTAATTATTGTACTAGACATTTATAGTCATTGATGCAACCACATATATATTCATGGAATAAAGGGCAATAAAGTACTGAAAAAGATTAATTAATAGTTGAATGTAGTTTATTCATCTTATAGGTATATGAATACTATTTTTTTCTATCTTTTGTCCTTGTTTCATTTTCAATCTGTGATACAATTAATCCACACCATTAGGATAAGGACTCGCTTCATGTTCTTGAAGACATCAATAGATGTTTCTGAAGATTATCACTCTGCATAAACTTGAAGACATGCAAACAAATCAACTTCGTATTTATGAAACAAGAGTTGACTCTGAATCATTTAGGACTTGTGAACCTAATTAATTTTACATCAACATCCACCAAGATTCTCACAGAAAATTATTAGAACCTTGAATTAATCTATAAGTCTTTCATTATTGCTATATAGAGCTTGAGAGAAATTTTTGTTGCTTGGGAGGACACTCATACATGTGGTGGTTAATTCTAAAAGGAGAAATCACTTAAACTAGTTTAGTAGTTTAGACTTTAATGAAAAAGGTAATATATTCTTTCCTTGTTATACCACAATGAGTCACATTTACATATAATTCATGCCAAGAAGACTTTTGATATAAAGAATCCTTGGATATAAGATTCTTCACTCATATTTATACCTCATGTAAACCGCACCAAGACATATTCTCCAATACCACTATTGAATTTATTGAGAAGAATTCAATGGAGATACACAATAATGATAAGATTTGAGTCCAACTAATATAAGGGTTAACACCACTTTCAATTCATGACCTTAGTATAATGCTTTTATGAGTTACTTACCTTCACTACAAAAAAATACCATATTATCAACAAAATTTTATTGACAAAAAAAAATTTGTAGGAAAAATTGGATTTGCGATGAATTTTACTAACGAAAAAAATCAATCAATAAAGTAGGATTTATCGATAAATTGTGTCGACAAATTTTAGGATTTTAATTACCAACAGATATTTTTGTCAGTAATCCTTTAGTAAAATATATTGATAATGCATAATTTTTATTATCAACAAATATTTTTTCTGATAAAATGGACGTCAAAGTTTTTGCTACAGCTTTGACTATGTCGTAGTAAAATCCATCTACAAATCAATCAATAATAATTTTTCTTTTTAAGTCTGTCAATGAATTCTTTGATAATTAAACTTTCTGAAATTTCATTGATAAATTTATTATTAGTTTAATTTATCGATAAATTGGTCAGTAATTGAATTTTTTTTTAAATCTGTCGATAACTCCATCAACAAAATGGCCGTCAATTTTGTCACAAAATCTGATGAGGAGTGTGTTATAAATTAAATGAAAATAGATGAGAAAAAGAAAACAAAAATGAAAATAGGGAGGAGAAAGAGGAAGTGGGGAAGAGGAGGAAGAGAAGGTGACAACAACAATTCCAACATAAACAACTTGAAAAATTAAAAAAACATTATGAAAATTTAATTTTTCGGAAGAAAAAGTTGTACTTGAACGGTAAAAAATAAAAGAGTGTAATTTGGGAAAAAAAAAATATTGATAGCATGCACGTCAATAAGATTCAAAAGTGATAAAACAAAGCCTCTTAATTATAAGTCACCTCTACCTTAATACATTTTCCTTCAAATGAAAATATTATCGATTAGGAGTAACTCGATCTTAAATTAATTAATTTCATAATTTTAAGAGTGTAGAATTACATTATATTCTCACCATTCATCTTTTTAAGACATCATAGTCAAGATTAGTTATCCTGAAAGCTTTCAAGAAATTAACGATGATAAAAAATAATTTATTGTAAGCAATGTTTTAAAAGAATTTCAACAGTAGAATAATTAAACTATACCAGAAAACAAACCGTGAACTGAAATATACTTAGTTTATGTTTAGGTCATAATATTTTATGACCTATTTTATATTTATGGTGATTTTCTTTCGAATCAAATCAAATGCTAATAAAGTTGACACTCAATAAGATATTCTCTAAACTAAATTTGACTGTTCATAATATATTAATTTATAAGCTACTTACCTAAGTTTATATTTTTAATTTGTTTTTTAGAAGAGTTTTGTATACTCGAAATTATGTATATACCTTTTAGATATACGATTTAATTGACTGGTTATTATTCAGATCATTCAAGCACTGTCTGCGAAAAAAACAAAACAAGAAAAGAAAAATCAGTAAGGTAAGCAAATTCTGTTACAGGCTGAAATGTCAGAGATTACGTGAAAAACTTTGTCATGGAGAGCTTTGAGAAAATGAAAGTGTATAAGAATCGTCTCCTCTCTTAAATTATCAAACGAAGGAGATGAGGAAGGTCATATACAAAATTTCCTTTATCTCATGTTCAAGTCTTGAAAATAAAATTTTACTCTGCAGGTCTAAAATTGTTGTCTAATCTCCATAATTAATATATTTGATATACTTATAATAATATCTTTAAATAAATTAAAAAAACTGCAACCGAAAAATTTAATTGCAACATTCTTGTTTTTTTCTTTACAAAGTTTGCATGCACGTATCATCTTGTTGGAAGTCTCACGTCGACCAGAAATAAAAATAATTCATAATATATAAATGGGTACCATTCTTATCTTTAAAACTGATTTTGTGAGATTGATTTAGGCTTTAAAATCTACTTTTAACATGGCATGAAAGTCATCTTAGAAAGTGAGATCTTGACAAATTAATTAATTATAAAACATAATTTTCTCTCAAATTTAAGTTTTATTGCAACAACGTCACCACAATTTTAATAATAATTAAGTATAATATTTGACACACTGTTTTGTTCGATACAACATACATAATATATATATAAGAGAAAAATAGAAATGAATTGATAGAAATATTGCTTAAATAAGAAAAGTAGTACACACATGACTTGGTTTAACTGTTAAATCAGTGGGCATGCTTTTGTACATGAGATAATATATTTGTGTGTGAAAAACAACAAAAATGAAATAGCTGGAAAGAAAGCTTTTGCCTCTTTGTGAGTATTTTATTGAGGGGAGAAGTAGTTCACGGCCTCCCAAAGGTCACTGAAAACAAATAAAAGTAGGTCATGGACAACACTTGCTGTAGCTGCTAAAGTTGCATCGTCGTAAAAACACGTAACAAGGCCTGTGTTTTTATTTTTAAAACACTGTAGTGGTAAAAACATCGTGTAACAGTGTTTCCAAAACCTATAACTTGGAAACTTGATAATGAAAGAGAATGAATCGTAAGCATAAAAGATTTTGAAAGTGGAAGTGTTTGAGCAGCATATATAAGATTGAGGGAGTGTGTGCGTGTGTGTAGTTATTGTTTGGCCTATAGTACACACAGCATTATGAAGTAGGATATGCAGAATGTATGAAACTTAAAGAGAAAGAGGGAAATAAAATTGTTACTTAGAATATACAATAGAAGAAGCTAGGTAGCATAGAATAGAGAGAATATATATTGTCTGTTCCAAAACGTAATGGCCCCCACATCCTTCACGGGATGCTTCTGTGATATCGATTTCATCACGTGATACCTCCCTGTTCACTGTGCATGCTCACCCAATCACTCGCTGCTCGCTACTATCGTCACTTTGAGGTACATATCTTCTGTTCATTCTATGCTCTCTCCATCGTCATCATCATCTTCATCATCATGCAATCAGTAGTGTCCATGGAACTGCCTTTGCACCTTCATCACTGACCCATCTCCCACACCCATGAAATCTTTCGTTTCGGTCTTTGAACTTGAATCTACTTGCTTCTCCATTATTTCTGCTTCTCCACTTTCCCACTCTTCGATCCTCGGCATCACCATATGCTCCAAACTCTTCCTGCAACTCAAGGAAAACCCACTTCCCATGTTGCTGCTTGCCTGGGAATTCACCATCAGGTTGAAGTTTTCAGACTCGTTTCCTTGCTTGAAAATCTTCTGAATTTCTACCACATTGTTGCTTGACGTCATGTTCGGGTCTAACAAGCCAAAGCTAGAGCTGTCGAAGGGTAAATTATCATTACCATTACCATTACCACTCATCCTAGTAGATTCCATGTGACATGGGTACAAAGAGCTCACGCTATGCGACAACTCCCCTTTGTTTTCTTCTTGCTCTAGCTTTAGTCCATGATGAGGCACAGAAACACTGGCACTTGTAAAAGATGCTTCTGGGTATCGGTAATTTGTCCACTGTGCCTGTGACGACGCTGTCCCGAACATGTTGTTTGTTTCCGGCAACGTTGTTCCAGGTGAGAATACACTTGAATTGCCGGGAACAAGGCCAAGAGGATGGTTCAGTTGAAGATTTGTCTGGTCTAGCCATATCGGTAATCTTAGCTTATGTTCAACATGTTCCGCGGCGTCACCAAAATTCCCCATGTATGATTCTGAACCTGGCCCACCAAACTCTGAATGAAACCCGTGTAATTGTAGACCCTGAGGCATTAGTCTCGGGCCTTGCGCGTTCATCAAAATATCGTTTCCGAGGTTTGATAAAATTGCCGGAAGTCTCCCACTTTGTTCCACCATAGCGTCACAGAAAGCTCTATGCGTTACAAAGCTGTCCTTCCTGATTTGTCAAACAACTACAATAATTAATTCCCCATCTACCTCAACATTCTCCACTTCTCACCTCAAAAACATTAATTGCATTTAATAAACGTCCCAACACATACATTAAATTCAAGAATTAACCATTTCATTTCCTGTCATATAATAATTAAACATGCAGCAAATGAAGTGGAGACATATAATTGAATGAGGTTGATATGATGATGAAGAATGTGTTAACAGTGATAGTGTAGATACCTGGAGAATATTGTGCCACAGTCACATTTGTACTGTCTAGTCCCACAAATCTTGTTATGGGCTTTCCAGTCAGATTGAACAGCGTATTTCTTGGAGCACTTTTCGCACTTCCACTTCTTCTCACCGTGCTTTCTGCTGAAGTGTTTCTTTATCCCAGTGAGGTCTCCCAAGGCTCTGCAAGGGTCATGGTGCACGCAACTCTTCTCTGGACACACGTACACCTTCTTCCTCACCACCTCTTCCTTCGATCTTTGCCGCAGCTTCCACGGCAGATTGTGCCCTCGCCGATGCAGCTGCAGGTTCTGGTCTCTCTGGAAACCCTTGTTGCACACTTCGCATATGAACCGGTTCGTCGCCATCAGCGACTTTGGCGACAGAGCAATCACTTCTGCATTCGGATCTGCTATATTGGGCCATTAATTTACCAACCCGTGATTAATTAATATAATTTTTTTTTTGAATTATATATAAAAAGAAAAAATAACATATACAAGACAAAGATGGAGATTGACATAAGAGAGAAGGACTTGGATGATAACTTGCCTGGTGTTCCGGGTAGGCTTCTTTTTCTCTTAGCTGATGATGAGTTTGGATTAGGGTTAAGATTAGGGTTTGAGTTTGGGTGGTGAACTTGAACTTGAACCGAGGAATCTCTGAGGTTGGAAGGGACAGTTGTTATTGCTTCACCAGACATCATGTTTGAAACCGAAGAGAATTGAAGTGTCCTAAACAAGCAACCTCGCAAATTCCGAAAGTACAAGCTAGCTCAAAAGTTTTGAAGCAGACAACGGTGACACAGGCACTGCAAAACAAAGTGGCATAACATGGAAGAAGTTAAAAAACAAAAAATTGGTTTAATTTTGCGATTTGAGACAAGAAAAAGGTACACATACATACATAGATATAGATGAGAAGAAATTGAAAATGGTTGTTTGACGTACATGTGAATTGCGGTGAGAGGAGAAATGTTAGAGAGTTTTTGGGTGAAATTGAAGAATTGTGAAAGAGAAGAGAGAATAAGGAAATAGTTAAAATGAATTGAATCTGATTTCTCTCCTTATCAACACGGCTGCTGAGGGTGTCAGTCAGCCATAGACTATGCTGGACCACTTTCTCTGTCTCTCGCTTTCGTGCACCATATATACCAATACCAATACATATACCTACTAATCAAACTAACACTGCTACTCTACCAAGTCAAATTAAACCACCTTCACACCGGTTTCTACCCTTCTTTGAGTTTTACCCGATTTACATTCACGTTAGATTAGAGATAAGATAATATATAAATATCGGTCTTTTTAGATTTAAAGTTAATTCTTAACATATATTTCTATTCATTTTAATCTCTTACACCTATCTATATATATATATATTTTGTTCATTTTTGTTTATTCATGAAGCTTTGCTTCTTCAGCCTGCCATTTCCTAGACTGCTAATGTTGTTGGAAAAGAAACCTTCTTAAATTTCACATATTTAACTATTAGGTTTTCTCTCGTTAAAATATCATTTACCATAGTTTTTTTATTTCTAAATATACATATGATAGTTAATTTATGTTAGTTAAAGTGTCATCTCAGCAGTTCTTTAGATATTTTTGTTATGGCATGCAATAATCATTTCACTTCTCCACGTGGCTAAATATGGTAAAAGTTTAGATCTTTAAATAAAAAAATAAATAAAATGACAGATGCTCTATACTTGCACGCTGTGGCTAACAAATTGGTCCACGTGATAATATAATTAAACATGTATTTTATGAAGATATATATGAGTTGGAATCTTGTTATGTAGAAACCTTACTGTAAATATTCTGCATATATATATATATATATATATATATATATATATATATATATATATATATATATATATATATATATATGCTCTAGCTGGTTGATGAAATCTGAGGTTTATAATTTCTGAGGAACACATATTCTGGGAGACAAATTTTCCAGCACAGACACTTTGGCAAAACATGGGATGTCATGTTTCTCATATTTTCTTTCGTGGCTGATGATGCAATCATCTTTTTTTATTCACCAGTTAACTGTTTTCTTGTTTCCCGGCGGTTCTGTCCTTTTTATACATAAAAAGATAAATTATAATCTTTTGTAAAAAAATTATAATATGATCAAAGCATTTTTTTTGTATATATATAAACTGTTACATCTAAGTACATGTACTACCTTTCAACATAAAATATGTATATTAATTTAATATACCTAAGTTGAATATAGAAACAAAGTTAAGTCCATTAGTTTCAGATTACATGCAACTATGAAAACATTAATTCATAATAATGTAATAGGAAATTTTAATCTGAAGAGAAAGAAGGAAGAGAGAGAAAGTGATGATGGTGTCCGTGAGGCTTAACTTGTTGGGAATGGGAATGGGAGCCCACAACACAAAACCATTCTGTGAGAGAGAGAGTTATGAATCTGAATATGAATTTTTGTGTCTATGGCTCAAAAGTTGAAACATGGTGGGCTAGCCAACATGAGACAATGATAAAGGATAAGAGTTTTCAATTTTTAATGAGAAAATTATACTTTCACAACTTTATTTTACAATCTAAAGTTATTGTTTTTTAATATTTTTTAAGTAATTTTTCATTTTTTCTATATTCCAAACTTACTTTTAAAATATATCAATTCAGAAAATTATCAAAATTTAGATATTATAATATTATTGTTCTTTTTGTTGTTACAACATGAAGTAAAATTTTAAAATTATAATAATAACGACAATAATAATTATCCACGCGCTTCTTTATTTCTACAGCCTCTCTAAAATATCAATATTTCAATGTAAATCAATTTAATGGATATTTTACAATTTAGATGCGGTTATGATTCTTAGATTCGATTCGATTCGAATAACCATGCTCACCAACTCTTCTTTCACCCGTGTTTGATTTCATACAAAATAAAAACTAAAAATTAATGATTAGTGAGTGATATAAATAAATAGAATTTCATTGTTATTTAGATAATAGTTAATAAACATGAAAAAATTGAAATTAGAATAATATAAATCAAACAAAATTATTAAATATGATAAATAATTTTTAAAACATCAAAATGAAAGTTATTTAAAAATAAAATAATTATTTTTGTAACAAATTTAAAATTATCCCATAGCTTTTAGTAATTTTTGTTTATATATATATCTTAGTTTAAAAATTTATATACTTATTTCATTGATAAACTCTTGAGCGAGTTGCTGTCTATTACTTCCCTTTTCTCTATAAATTCGCTCCTGTGGCCCACATCATCGATCTCGTCTCCTGCGGAATTTCTTGTCTTCTTTCTTTATCTTTTGCATGTTCAGAGAAAAAAAACAATGTATTGTGATAAAATATTTCTAAATTATATTTTTATAACGAGAGTATATGTAACTGTTCGAAAATTTTTCAATAACTCTTATTGAATTATAATTTTATTTTTATTTTTTATCAATAAAGTATATTGTTTATAAGATTTTTTATATACATGACAGTCTGTGTTATGATGATGCTTATCATGACACCTCTCTCACTAATATATATCTACAAGTTCTTTAACACAAAAAAACAAATTATACATTAACTCATGAATACTCTCTCCTTAGTTTATACAGGAGTGAAATTAACCAATCGTTACCATAATTGAAAATTTTATTTAATATTGACTATTTTAGAAACAAGTTTTTTTCAAATTGTCTTTTATTAGAACAAATTTTAAAAATAAAATCACTAACAAATTAAGATATTTATAAGATAACTAAATAACTAAAGTTTATATACTTTGGGTCTATTTTTTTTATAAATTGAATAAAACAGAGTCTTAAAAAAAATTTAAATTTAAATTTAAAAAGGTATTTATAACATTAAATTTTTCCCATTTACATAGCATAATTCACATCTATGTATGTGAATTTAAAAGAAAAAAAGTGTAACAACAGTGTCTTTACTGATTATGCTTAGGGAGGCAAAAATAATGTAAAATGGTAAAAAGATATAACTTTTGACAAAATTTTCCTCTTGTGGTTGAAAAAGCTCTTTGTCAAATTATTTACACTCTTCATGCACACGTAAAGCTTCTTTATTAGACTAAATCAAATGTCTTGTTTTTTTTCTTTTATAATTTCAAAATAAATTTAGGAGTGCTTCAATCCATATTTTTCTAATTTTTATTTTTAACTCCTGTGAGTATTGTAACTTTTTTTTTCTTGCATCAAATATGTGAAACATTACTACTCTTTTTACTTTTAAAAATTCTAACAATTTCAACAAATAAATAAAAATGAAAGGAAGATATTTTGACAAAAATGTCAGTAGCTGTCAGAAATCATATACCAGGAATATTGAGGGTTTGTCCTCTTCATAAGAAGAATATTAAAAAAAGGTAGGAAGGATGAAATATAGAGGATCCAATGCCATTTTAAATAATATTCAATTATTTAGCTATAATTATATGCAAATATTAATGCAGAAAAACGAAAAACGAAATCTTGTATTAAAAGAAAAACCGTAAGAAAATATTGTATGAAAGTTAAGTTAATCTATGGTACATGACAGCAACACTAGATGTGCACGTGAACTTCATAAATAAATTATTAACATTCTTAAAATGCTCCTTCTTGTCTGTCACGAGTTTCAAACAAATCCGAATTTTTTTCAAATTACAAAGAATATTCACATTTATGCATTCTAAACACTGTTCAAGTTAAAATATTTAATCTAAATCTAATGCATAGATGTATGCATCAGAATAAGTTAAAAAGCTGCTTTAAAAAATGCTACTAAATTAAATATGAGAAGGTTGGTAAGAAATTTCTTATATTCACATAAATAGTTTGCTACTTCATCAAATCTGCAATCAGACAATTAGTTATTGGTTATCTTTTATGTGAAGAAGCTAACAAATATGAGGTACATTTTTTTAACTGATTTTATTTATGCTATAGATAATGGCTTTCTTAATGCTATATTAGATGTTTTTCATATAGTTATTTATAATTATTTATAACTATAAATTACACCTAATTTACAGTTCAATATTATAAAAATATTTGATTGTATTTCAGTAATATTTTACGTAGTATAATATAAAACTGTTTCTGGTTAATATATTAATAAATATATAATATAGAATATATATATATATATATATATATATATATATATATATATTATTGTTGCGGTGGCAGCAATTGTCCCGTGGCGGTGGACCGAGTCACAATTAAATCATGACGCTTGGGCTCATACGCTCTTAGGTAGAAAGAGTTGCGTCCTGACTAATAACTATGACTTTTGGTTAAGTGGTAAGTGCTCGATCCAACAATGTTGAGCGGAAGATTGTTGCGGGTAGTAGCAATTGTCCCGTGACGGTGGTCAAATGGTAAGCGCTTGATCCAACAATTATGACATTGGTCAATTGGTATTAGAACCAAGGTCATGAGTTCTATTTCCAATAGATAATTGCTGAGGGAGAGTGATCAAGTGGTAAACGCTCGATCCAACAATTATGACAACTTGAAGTAACCCATTTCAATTTTATCGAATGCTTGGTTTTGATGAATCCACCAAAAATTCAAATCAAACTATACTGATTAAATAGAATCAGTATCAATTTATCTTTACCCTAAATTTAAATAAATTAAAGTCATAAATACCTAAGAAATGTATCCACAATTTTCAGCCTCTAACAAATTACAAGAATTAGCCTAATACGGAAAATAGTAATATTAAACCGTCCCAATAGAAGATTCAATTCGTAAAAAGAAAAGGACTGGGTCACTTACAGAACCGGGCCTTATGGGCCATCACTTTTCAGAGCCTGGATTCTACATTTGGGTCAATATCCTTTTTTAATGCACCCACATACTTTTCATACGCATCATCATGGAGATGGTTAAACTGCCCTCGTAAAAATAAAAAATTTTAAGATTATACAATTTGAAAAGAAAAAATAATTTATAAAGTTCATAACCAAAATTTTTTTCGTATAAAAAGATAACTTAAAGATTACATGATACAAAATAATAAAAACTTCTACATTATACAAAGTAACACATATTTTTGTATTACATGATATATATATATATATATATTAACTTTTTGTTAAAATTAAAATTAGTCTATCTTCAAAACTTTAGACTAATTTAGTCTCTCATCTTTAAAAACATGATAAATTTAGTTATTTTAACAATACTTTATTAAGTTTATTTGACGTTTTATACGTATTTCTCAATCAACATTGAAGCAAAAATGATTTAAACGATATAAATAACTCAAATACTATCATGAAATGCATTTGAAATGTTAAATAAACTTAAATAAAATTAGTTAAAATGACTAAATACACACATTTGTAAGGTTGAGAGACTAAATTAGTCCAAAATTTCGAGGAATGACCATTTCTAATTTTCACGTTAAGAGACCAAAAATATATTTAACTAAAAAAAATTACAGAATGCCCAATCTAAATCATTTTTCAAAGATAAAATGAAAATTTTTATATTCATAAAAGTGCAAAAAGAAAATACCAAGTGGAAAAGGAAATTCACTCAGGTAAATATTGTTTGATTACGTTTAAAATTTAATTAACGGTGTTCATAATCATAAACACTCAACTTTAACGAAATACCTAAATATCATTATTACTTAGAATGAAGATATATCAATAGCAAGGGGCTTCAGTCATTTTTGGGAAGGACAGCATAAAAATGGATAATGAATTTCTCCATCTTTTGTCTTCTCAAGGTAACCATGTCTGCATTTAGAAAATGAATTATTAAGATTTTGAATAAAAAACGATCATTTTACGATTTAGGAAAAGTAAATAAGATTACTTTTGCGTAGGATGTAGTTGTCAACGAGTGGGGACACAAGAACATGGATTCCCAACAAAAAAAAATGAAAAATTGAAAAGGAGCTTGTAAAAAGTTATGAATCTTTTTCTTTTGGCCATTATGATAAATAATGATTTCAGATAAATGTAATGAAAATTGGAAATAGAGAGATTTGGGTGCAACCTCAATTTTCCTCCTATTTTGAATTTTGATTATGGCATAAAATTTACAAAATAACATAAATAAATTAATGTTCTATCACTATTAACGTGTTTTATTTTATTTATTTATTTAGGACTCAAAAGATAAGTATTGCTTTAAACATGATGAAGAAGAATTGTTTAGATAAAAAAAAAAAGAATATAACTTAAACCCAAAATTTTAGATTCTACCTCAAAAATAAAAAATAGAAAGAGTCTATTCACTGTATATCATATTATATTTTAATACATTATAAATTAAAATGTAAAATTTAAAAAATATATTTTTTCGTTCCACTATGATGGGAGGTGCAGGAAGAAATGATAAAGGTGTTGAAAGCAAACACATTAATATAATTTAATATAATTATTTTTACAAAACCTATAAACATCACTCTCACACATTAGCAACTGCTCTTCTTTCTCATCTTTCCTTTATTTTAAATTAATGATTTTAGTAACTTACTTTTAGGTTTTAGATTAAAATAAATAAATGATAAAGACTAAAAATAATCTTCTATACATATAGGAATTTGTATCTTTAGTGATATATTGAGTTAATCCAAAATTCATTTGTTATCACGTTAAAATTGATTAAAAAAAATAATACAAAACACGAGAAGACTAAACTAAAAATAATAAAAAAATACAATCCACAAAATATAGACAAAATATATTTATGATTTTTTTTTAAATAAATACATAAAGATAAAATATAAAACATTTATATTGTTACCTATAAATAAAATTATACTAATTAACTCATCGGCACAAAGATTTCTCTTACAAGAAATACGATAAAAAGTTTTGAATTGAATATGCTTAAAAAAATTGCAAACATTAAGATCATTTCATTCTAAGAATCCAAAGAATAATTTATTGATATAAGAAATCATAACAAACTAAAATATAATTACTCTATAACAAAAATCAAGATTATCGAGAATCTAATTAAGCATATTTTTATCTCATTAACTGTCAAATAAGAAAAAATACATAAATTGAAAAAAAAATGTTAAGTTAATCACTGATTTACCTTTTAATGATATTACAATGAACAGTTAGATTTAACTTTGAAATTAAATAAAAAAAGAAAAGAAAAACATTCTTGAAAATTAGTCTCTTCATAGTGTCATGTAATGTTAAAAATGTTAATTAATAAATTATACGTGTTTATTGGAGAAATAACAGCTGGAGAAAATCCAAGTTGTGTGAAAAGGACCATGCAGGGCTATAGTTTCATGATTATCGTGTTCATTTGCCATGTCAATTATATGGGTGCTTAATTAGTGGGTGTCACATGTTATAACTAATTGTTTTAAATGATAGTCTCATAATATCAACAAATGAAAACTAAATTCATCAATAATCTATAATTTGTAATATCTCTATACTTTTTTGTTAATATTTGGATGGAATATCTCTACACTTTCCAATATTTAATATATAAATATATGATTCATACTCATTAGATTCAAATGTCTCAAATTACATACCAAACTCGTAGAAACGTCAAATTCTTATAATTTCCATAATGATAATTTATTCGTTATTACTCAATAAAACTTTAACTATAATTGGCACCTATTAAATCAAGTCAGTGATCTGAGAAGCATATTTCTTATGCCATTAGAGTAGATACTTTTAATCATTAAAATTAAACCTATAAACCATGAAGTAAGGTTTGACCAGAGTAAAAAAAATAAAATGCTTGGCCACTAAAATAACTTAGTGATGGACGCATGAAAAAAACCTCCTAGGATTCGAGGTGTTTAAGGACAAAACATGAGGAAGAAACTCGATTGGAACTAAGTTTTGTGTGTCAACGTGAACCAGAATATTGATTATTTACAACTTATGCGAGGTAGGTTCCAAATCAAAAGCTGCTTTCGCTGGTGACGAACAAATTGAAAAACCTGGGTATCATCGGTTTTTGTTTGCGACCAAAATGTTTGTGAAAAAGTTTGAATGAAGGTAATACTTTCCCTGTTGCTTTTGATCAGCTCTATTTTTGTTAACGAGATTCTAGTTCAGCACGACTATTTTACATTTCTTAATTCGTTAGCATTTGAATAATGAAAAAACAATAATGTCACAGACTCATGTGTTGATGTAGTCCCCATTAGACTTGGTTTATGTTTCAGTGCTAGGAAATGGGAAAAAAAGGACAAGAAATGAGGACAAGGCTAATATAGAAATGAGGAAGTTTCAAGGCATTAGAAGACTTGACATTTGAAGTAGCTTTATTATGTCTTTGTAATAAGACAACTCGCGAAGTTCTCCAAGGACACAAGCTTAGCGCAGAAACCTATGCAATCAGACTCATCACCATGCCTTCAAGTTTAAATACTACATAGTTGTTTAGAGTTGAAGGGGGTTCTGTAACCTTAGCCAAACAAACAGTGAGAAAAACAAAAGCCTTAGGTACCCCTTTGGATTTTTTATTTTTTAGAAGAGGGAGGGAGTTATTATTTACTTTGATTAATAGAGAGTCAGTATCAGAGGGTATTTAAATTTGTCGTCTGCATTGTGTAATCCAATCAAACAAGCAACGTATCTTAACCTGTTAATCTGCTTCATTTTGGATACATTTTTCTTTTTGCACAAGAGTCCTGTCTTGCGAAAGTGACACTAACTTATTATGTCACAAAATTAATTTTATATCTCAGTTTTAACTTTGTGCAAAGCTCAATTTATAGCAGAACTATGCATTGTGGTGATGAGGTGTTAAGCAGATTGTGCTTTATCTATCATGCGCAAGTTGCTATCTAGTACGTAGGTGAAGGTCAATTCATTGAGTAAAGCCAAATTGATGGGTTTCTCTGTCTTCTTCTCTCAAACTTTACTTGCAACTAATTGGTTCCTGTCCCTAGTATCTTCTCCACAATGTTGGTAATATCTGCATGGGACTGGAGCCATATTATATATAATGCGGATAACTAGATAAAACTTTACTCTCTTATTTAAACCCAGCCAAATTGGTATTATCGGCACTTGTTGATTCCCTTGGTCTCTCTCTCTTTCTCTCTCTTTTGCTAAGAGCAAAGTGTTCTTTGATGGAGGGAGATCAACTGGGTTCTGGTTACTCTTTTCCACCAGGCTTCAGATTCCACCCTTCTGATGAAGAACTCATAGTTCATTACTTGCAGAACAAAATCTGTTCACGTCCTCTTCCAGCATCTATTATAGCTGAGATAGATCTCTACAAGTATAACCCGTGGGAGCTACCCAGTTTGTCCTTCGCCATGCACTCACTCCTTCTGTTTACCAAGGGATTAGATAAACTTCTCCGAAATGCTTTCAAAGAGAAGAAAATAAAATGAAAATTTTAACTAAACTTTTCTGCATCTGTTAAACTTTATGCTTAAACTAGCTGCTTCAAAAGTTTATATTATAAACTAGTTTTAGCTTATGAGACTTTTTACTTTATTTTCTTCTCTTATAAATGTTTCTGAAAAAAGTTTATTGAGAGACTTCCTAAGTCATGTTGATGAATGCAGTTGAGAAAAATGTATTCTTTTTTTTTTTTTGTGATTTTGCAGATAAGTCTTTGTTTGGAGAAGAAGAGTGGTACTTCTTTAGTCCAAGAGACAGAAAGTACCCTAATGGATTGAGGCCAAACAGGGCAGCAGCATCAGGATACTGGAAGGCAACAGGAACTGACAAGCCAATTCTTTCTTCTAGTGGATCAAAGCGCATAGGAGTGAAGAAAGCTCTGGTGTTTTATTCAGGTCGACCTCCTAAGGGATCTAAGACGGATTGGATCATGAATGAGTATAGATTGATTGATACAATCACCAAATCCTCCAGGCTAAAAGGCTCCATGCGGGTAAGTATTCTTGTAAACAAAAATTTTGGTTCCATGGGAAGAAGAGTTTAAGATAACAGGATATTTATAGCAGAATTGCTTTCAAACAGGATCTTGAACCACACAAACTAGCAATTCCATTTGGTTTCGTTGTTCCTAGCAGTTGGTTTAAACACACATGATTACTACTAGTAACTTAAAATTGTTGAATAAAGAAATGCAGTATATTAAAGTCTAAATAAAAACAATATCTGCTCAAATCTTTCCACCGAATTAAATACTTGTTTGTCCAGCTAAAAGGGTCGGTCTGATATCCCTATGAAAATGGAGATAAAAATTCCATCATTAAAAACATCACTCCCAATTTTCAGGAGATATAAAACTATTGTAAGAATGAACAGTACTTTAACTTTTAACATAATTAAGTAAACTTCAACCATTCTGCTAAAAACTCGTAACAAAGCATAGTAAAGTATAATATAGATTCCATTGAGGAACAGCATGAAACGGGCAACTTCTCAAAGGTACGAATTTAGAGTTCAGTTTTATGCACTTACATTAGATTTACGGATTACTAAAATGCTATATGTTAATGGTGGACACACCAATCATTTTAAACCAAGAAAAAGATATCTAGGATCATTTTTCTACTAAGATAACTTGTGAGGTCTATTCAAACTATTTTCAAACGTGTTTCTGAAACTTCGATACCTTATTCATAGTACATGAACTTCATGCAATAATAAACTTGTCTCTTGTTGTCACAGCTGGATGACTGGGTACTTTGCCGGGTTCGACATAAAGGCTACTCTTCGAAGATATCAGGTGAAAATCAAGAGAATCCTAGTGAACTAAATCTGTCTGCAAAACTACCTAGGAGTGAAGAATATCCAACAAACATGAACTGTCGGGCTGACATGATCACTGATTATCAATACAAAGACTATCAGATCATAGCCTCTATTCTTGTTGGTGCACCTGTATCTCCCACTGAAAACATGCCAAATATGAGCTTTAAGGGCTGCAAAGGCACCAATCTAGTTTCAGTTTTTGAAGATGGTTTCACTAAAGTGAACTCTCAAACGACATTTCCTTCTTTCGACAGTTACTTCAACCCACTGACAAGAAAATCCAATGAAGATGAACCGTATGGAAATCTCATCTCTTTTAACAGGAAGTTCAACGCTGAGGACAAAATGGACGAATCACCTAGCAGTAGAGAATTGAACTGCTATAACCAAAACCAGCCTGAAGATGACATTTTCAGTGGTAACCCACCAGACAATGGCATCAATTTTCAAGAGCTTAACGATTTAGTCTTTACAGGAAGGTACCCTCAGTGATGAAAGTTCTTATTATAATTTATAAGACAGTTATTACTTCACAGGTATGACTTAGATGTAACCGGAAGGATGATAGCACCAAATATTCAAGCGAATGATTGATCTTTTTCTTTATGCATGGCTAACATGGGGCAGTATAGAAGTTTCCATGTATTCGTGAAATTACTAGGAATCAGTGTAAATAATGCCCCAGCCAATTAGCTTCTTGAGCGTGACCTGTGTCAGTTCAACCAGTACTTTATCCTACCTAGTATAATCATAGCGTGTAGAAACAATTTGTATCTATCCAACCCTCAGGAGTTGCTTTTTATTTAAAAGTCACATGTAAGTAACAAGAAAATCCACATGCTGCTGCGTATTGCAATACCTTCTCAGGAGTTTTTATTTTACTTCTAAATGACTTGTATCATTTCTCACACCACTTTTAATTTTGGCTTTTGTATGTTTTACTATAAAGGTCAAATTTTACAAAATTCCAATTTTTATAACTTTTCATTTGAACTTTAATTTTTACCACTCAAAATTAATTTAATTATTATAATCAATTTTATTTTTTTTATGAACCAGCATAAATCATCGTGATCTTCACGTAAATGATCGTATGCATTAAGAAAATTTTGCAGTTCACTTTGCACCATTTGTTTCGGTCACTGATTTAACATAAATGGTAATTGAGATCATATTTAATAATAAAAGTTGTTTTTGTGAGAGGTTATGTAAGAATGGTGTTAGAAGACTGGTGTGCCCCAAACATCAATCTTCTAACTTAGTATGCAGAGACTTACATGCCAAGAGAAATAGTAGGCCAGACTCATGAAATAGAGCGATGATATATTAAAGTGGCCATTAATACATCAAGGAGTTACAAAGCACATTGGTAAAGTATATGTTGCCATTCTCCAGCAGCTGAACCGTGATGTAGTGTTGGAAATTTACAGTGACAGCCCTCAGATAGCGCAAGGATGTAATACCATGTTACAACCGGATACCAGTACAATAAGGGAAATGATTCAAAATCAAGTCACCTCAGAGCACTGAAATAAAGAGAAGATACTGTGTTAGCCAGGAGATGAGGGAATACAGAATTAGCATAAATAAATAAATTAAGAAGCACTCTTGCTAGTTTCGGTTATGATGAACACAATCGCAGCTTACTTGTATAAATACATAACGATTCCAAGAAGAACACAGAGTAGAATGATGTCGATGATGAAGTTTCGACTAGACCTTATCTGGAGAGGAAACAAAAAATTGCAATTCAGTTGAAACTTGCAATTTGAAAGTTTTCACAGAAAGCAGAGTGCAATTAATCATGTCAATTACATCGTTGAGAGTTTTCTTCAGCTTCACGTTAGTGTTCCTCAGTTCGTTTGTTGTCTTATCCACCTGTGTAATCAGATCACGCACTTCATATGCATTCATGACAATATTATTCTGTGAAAACTACCTATCTGTCTATCTATCTGAACAGATACCTTTTTGTCAATTTCGTCCATTAGTGGAACTTGCCGATCCAATTCCTGAACATAGTTGGGGGAAATATGAGAAAAAGATTACCCTCTTAAAAAGCCGACATCTTTCAACAAAACTCAAACAGAGAAAGATGCATAACAGAACAAACCTCATTCATATCTTGGGCCAGATCCTTCAAGGTATCCAATCCCTCCGATATGATATCAAGTCCTTCATCCTGTACAAATAAAAATTTGACTCATCAAGACTATAGATCAATCTGTGGCAAATACCATAAAAAGACTACAACAAGGTAATTGGAATACTGAAGAAATCTTGCATACCTGTTTCTTCCTGCGCATTTCATACTCTTGTCGGAACTGACTGGATTCTTCACTTTGTTGGAAATATTCATCATCAAGTTGTCCTTCTGAGGTTAGGAATGAAAGAGGCGATCATAATTAACAATGAATTCAGATGCTGATGATGGTAAATGCATTCAATACTAGTAATGCCGATCACCTGAGTCAAACTTGACATAGGGCTGAGTTGAGTCAGCACCCCATGCTGCAGTTTGAATAGAAGCACCAGAAATACCATCAGGTATTGCTTGGATTCTCTCGGGCAATGCCAGAACAAGATCCTGACGAACGGCCATATCCTCTTTTGTGAGACCTTTAACCTGTTAATGTTAGCATTAGATTTTTAAATGCAACCAAACCCTTGCTTCCATTATTACTACTTGAAGATAGCATAGACCCAAGACACAAAGCAAATTGAAGCATATCTTCCCTCTTCTGAAAATAGATTTGAATAGCAGTTATTTTATTTTCATTCATCGATTTCTCGCTGAAACGTATATACCAATAGAAGGTGGACCATTAAGCACATTTGAAAGATTTCAGAAAGACAATATCTTGATTTAGCCAACCCTCAACCAGTGACAAAGGGACTCTAGTGAAAGCAAAACTCAAAAGAGTGGAACTTATTTCTTAAGCTTGTTCAACCAGACAAATAATTCAAATTCATTACCAGAATGATCTGCATCTCATCCTTCTGAATACTTTTATGTAACTTGCGTAACAAGTCATTCCTTTTTCTCTATTTGGTGTACAATAACTAAACGGGGATTTTTATGAAACTACTCAAATCTCCCACCACATTGGCCATTCCTTCTAAGGCCATAAAAAAAAATGTCAATATGGTATTTTTGTTTAAACCATGATCAGTTGGAATTAATTTTCCGTCTGATAGAAAAACAAGTCCTTTGTTTTAGCATACATTAAATGCTAATAAAACTGCACTTAATACGGCAAAAAAGGTGAAGAAACAAAAAAGAGAAACGTTAGAGCTGATGAACAGATTGTGAAAGAAGGTTGGTGGACCTTCTTATTCACCAATTTGCGCAGTCTTGGAATCTCGTCCATGAGTCTGCCCTTGGTCCGACGAACCTCCGCATTCAAAGCCGCAGAAACAGCCCTGTTGGACTCCGTGGAAGCAGCCTCCGATTTCTGCATTGAAGCAAAGAGGGTGAATTTCGAAGAAAAGCAAAGAGAAGAAGAAGAAAAAGAAAAGGGAAGGGAAGAGAAGGGAACGTTGAGAGCCGTCTGAATGCTGGATTCGACGGCTGCATAGAGACGAGCAAAGGCGTCGTCGCCATAGGCGTTTTGCTCGCGCTGCTTGTCGATGTCGTATTTGTCATATTTGTGACAAATGGAATCGACGCGGAAGAGAATGTCGATGACGGACATTGTTGCCGCTGTTGTGGATTCTCCTCAGGTTGATTCTGTGTGGGGGAAACTCTGCAAAATAAGGAATGGCAATGGATAGCGTGACACCATGGGGGAGAGAGAAAGTTGTTGAAGTTCTTCTTTTTGGTTACTCTCCACTCTTCCATCTCAAACGCTAACGCAAACCAGCCGTTCAACGCACAATTCGCTGCCACAACCCTTCTCCACACATTACCAATGTCAATGCATGCATATTCCTTTCTCTTACCTCATTATAGTTACCGTTACCTTATTATTAATAAAGTTAGTTAATTTATCTTCCTTTTTTTATAAATTTTACCAAGCAAAATAATGTATATATGAAGGTTATTTTGTTATCCTATAATAGGAAGTAATTTTGTAATAATTTTAGAAACTAAACCATTTCTTTTAATAAATTTCAGATTAGATTAACTTTAGATTTTTCTAATAATTATTTTAAAATATACTATAATATTTAATATTAGAAAAACTACCGAGTTTCACTCCGATTAAGAAAAAAACATCTTTCATTGTGTTGAGTTAGATTGAGTCTTCTGGAAACCAACCGCAAAAAGATCTCTATCCGCGTGTAACTCTATGACAAACATCAAATACATGTCTTTCTAAATGTGGATTTCTTCACCAAAAAACCTAGTTTAATTTCAAAGTCCCTCAATTGAGATTCAGTTTAACGGTGTGTTCTGAAACCATTCCTGCAGGAAAATATCTCAATTCGATTTCAGACTAGGAAAAAAAAAAACATAGCAAACTAATTGATATATATGATCAAAAAAAGAAACAACATAGATCGAAGTTTAAGGGCACATTTGACTTCACAAGAACAAAATACTGAAATTGAAAATGTGAATAAAAAGCCGAAATTAAAGCAGCCAGGGCGTGGATCAGACCCACAGATCCGAGAGAGGATCGTAAGATCAAGCGCCGCCAGATTTGGAGCGGTAGAGTTTGCCGAAGACGTGGAGGGCGGTGACGAAGCCGATGAAGCAGAGGCTCATCACCAGCACCACCGTCGGTGAAATCTTCAGCCCGGGAGCGTCGTCCGTGTAGAACCTCAGCATGTTGCCGCCTCCACCGCCGCCGACACTGGCGCTGGTGGAGCTGTTTCCACCAGCAAGGCGGCGACGGCGCATGCCGGCGGTGGCAGCAGCGGAACCGCGGGGAGCCGCGATTCCTGGTCGGGTGGCGGTCGTTGAAGTGGAGGACTGAGACTGAGAGGAACCTCTGGCCATGTCGCAAACACAAGGATGAAGAAGGAAACAGAGAAATTGGGAGAAGTGGAATTTGAGGAGAGAAGAAAAGGAAAGAAAGAATTAGGGTTACAATAGTAAAATTAAAAGGGCGTCATAAAAATTGGGATCTTTTTCATAATCATTTCATCTTAGTTTTGATAAGAAATTTAGTCTTTATTTGTAACAAGATAAATAGAATAAATTACACACTATTATCTTAATTATTTTGTTTTATGCGTGTATTAATGAACTATTTTTATTTTAAAACACGAAAGAGTTGGATTAAGAAATTATTAAATCGGGTAGATTTGGTAGTTGATCGGCCCCCATAAACTTGATTTGGATCTCCGCGAATAATTCTTCATAGATTTATTCTATTTAAAAATATTAAAAGAATATATTTCATTAATTTCAATGATTTAATTATTTTATGTTTTACCCTTTTCTTGAAAATGGTAGATTAATTAGATATTTACAATGAAGTAATCTTATAACTTATATTTACTTATATTTTAAATTATGTATATCTTAAACTAAGTTTATTTAAAATAATCATTGATACGTTTTAAAAATGGATATATTAAAATATTTAAATTCCAGTGAATATTTGTTTTAATAAAGTCATCACAATGAAGTGATTTAAATATAACTCAATCTTGATCAAGAATTACCTTCTTTGCACAATGAATTTTTATATTATTTATAGTAAATAAATGCATATTAAGCATTTTTTTTATTGTGAATGACATCAGTATCTAATTCAGTGGAAAACTATAAGGATAAATAACATATATGTCAAATATGAAACTCATACATTAAATAACCTAAACAAGTTTAGACAATTTTTTCCATCAAAATTTTAAAAGAGAATTTTTTTTTTTTTTAAATTACAAAAGTAGGAAGCAAAACTTAAAAGATGAGTTTTTTCATAAGTTAGAACTAGCTGATACATAAATCTAAAAAATATATATCTAAAAAAAAATCTCTATGGACAAATTTCTAGAAAAAAAAATCTTTTTTCCTTCTTATTTATTTTGTCTCTATAAATTCTTGCGAAAAGCTTTGTCCATTGAAATTCAACCGGAGGAATTCCTACAACTATGTCTATAAAACTATACATAAAAGATCATTATTACAACCTCTCTTGTGTTATTTTGAGTTTTTTCACATTTTATACAAGAGTTTAAAACTCACGCACCATAAAATCTAAGTGCTATGTAAAATTTTAATCATTTATTATCAAATGAAAACTCCTTGCTATGTTCAATATTAATCTCGTGTTGACTCCGGTCATTGACATTTTCTGGTGGGCCATGATCCAACTGATCCATTTCCATTTCCTGATGATGCACCTTAGATGATGGGCCTAAATCGATCTCATAGGGATGCTGGGCCTCAGAGTTAGTGGGATAGGTGTCCGTTTCACTGTGCCAACGGCGTAAGAGATGGGCCTGAGACACAGAATGATCGGGGGTTGTGGGCCCTGACAATGGGGTTTGCGTCTGTGATCTACGGTTCTGTTGCTTTACGTGTTTCTTGGCTCCGTGGTGCCAATTCCTCAGAGCCATGGCTACTCGTTCGTTGAATATGGTTGATTTCATGGTTGAACCCATCTGTTCCAACACATCACCAATCAATTTTTATTCATTCCTTAATCCTCTTTCAGAAACCCTAAATTAGAAACGTTAAACACAAACTAAACTAAACTACCTGTGTGACGAGGGCATAGAGAGGAAGAGTAACGTAGCTGCAGAGGAATTGAACGAAAACCCTGCCACATCAACCACGTTAATTTTATTCGATTAACTTAAGATTAATATTTGCAAAGTTTTAATTAGCATGAGTGTGTTCTCACCCCATTGAGATTTTGATCACCACATCCTCCGTCTGCGAATGGAAACAAGATTTCATCCCAAACTGAAGCTGAAAAAGAAAGTTCCATAATTCATATAAGTAAGTGAAAAACACGACAGTGCTATTCATCAAGAATATAAATAGCAACGTTAGATATGTTATGTTATGTATCTTAGTGTGGAAAATTTTCGTTTTCATTGGTATGTAGAAAAAAAGAAGCACGACTAACCGCAGTCCATGAAAAGTAGGCGAGTTGGAAAGAGTTCTATTCCGATGAACATGCAAGAAAAAGAGACATAGAAGACTTTGGATTAATTAAGAATGTTTCATTTGATTGATGTTGATGCTTTGAACAAATGGTGTACGCATTGAAACCTGAAAGAGCACGAAATTGACGAGGTAGAGAATGAGTCGAGGTTTGTTAAACCAGAAGAGATCATCCCCAGGTTGAACCAGTGGCACGCCCTTTACAACCTCTCCACGTTCTTGAATTCTTTGACCCATCTTCGTTATTATCACTTGCAGCTTAGTTCCCACTAATAGAACAATCTGCATGCATTTTCACCACGTTAATTATGATTACAAAAAGTAAAATATTGTTAATTATTGATTAAGCTAAGGCTTAATTAACGTTTAATTTGCATGTGCTTACAATCAAAGGAGCAAATGGAAGCCACAGATAAGAGTACCAGCCTGATATCATATACAAAAATTATGTAAGGAAACGTAAGTTATGTACTTACCTTCATATATCATAAGAAATTATTAAGCTTGGTGAGTTATTATAAGAAGTACCATGGGTGTGAAACAGGAGAAAAAGCACTGTGATGAACCAGATTGGAGGACTGAAATATTAGAAAGAGAGGAGTTAATTAATTATACAATAATTTTACTACTTTTGCGATAAGTAATTCAGAAGAGAGAAAGAGACAAGCACAAAACCTGATTTCAACCACCACTTTGAAGTCTTCTTCCAAACTTCTTTTGATATATTGCCGAAAATCGAATTTATGGCGACTTTGAGGCCCCAAATGTGCCTAAAGAAATTCAAGTTATATTTCATTAAGAACACATTTCATATGTTTCATGTTAAGTTTGCAATTTTGTTATGTTTCTCATAAGTTATAGGGATTTTTTTCATTAGAGACTAATTGTAGTTGGTGAAATTAGTAAAGGAGTGTGATGTGATTACCATCATAAATCCATGCCTCAAGGTCAAGTAATCAACTTTAGGAACTGAGCGTACGAACTGCCTGAAGAAACAAACCTGTACATAGCAATAAGGTAAAGAAAACAAATAGCTGAGGATGTGTGATAAAAAAAGCTCGCTACAATGAAAAAATGATCACGACATTTCATATATAAGCTCTAATATGCAATCTTTGAGATTGATACTCTTTTATGTATACATGAACTTGGAAAAAAAGAAGAAACACAAGCTTGAAATGACTTACAATCCAAACAAGGATAGTATGTTGAGTCCAGAAACTCAAGTGTCTTCTTCCAAACGATGTTTCTCTTGCAAATCTAAACCGTTCTGGATCTGTACAGTAAAAACAACAGACAAAATGTGAGTTTATGCACTACTTTTCTTTCAAACGGTTATACTTTAATTAAAATATCCTTATTACTCATTAATGGTAGTTAAGACTTAGAAGACATATATAATAAAGTGAGGATTTAATCAACCAAATTTTTAACCTAATTCTTAAATGTTTTGAAATTTGAAGAGTATAGTGTGCAGAGACAAACCGTGTGAAAATTGATACTGTGCTGTTTTTGTTTCCTCTTCCCATCGTTTCCACCTTCTCATCTATTATTGATTTATTCGACAAAATGAGTAAATCAGAGCCAAGAGTTATAAACGTTGTAAAAGAATCAAACATACATGTTTTCTTAATTAATATAGATATTTTATTGGTTACCTTTGCCCTACCCAGAGCCAGAGTGAGAATGCAGTAAAGGACGTGAAAAACAGCCAGCACGAAGATGAATATATGAAGTTGATGAATGCCCTCTGATGAGACAAATGGGACTTTACCCTATTTCACAATATAAAACACATTATATTTTAAATTTAGATTAGGAATTGAAATATGATTTTAAAATCTTACGTCAAGTATAAGAATGAAAAATCTACGAAATTATTGTTTTAAATTTTAGACTAAAAGTAGATTCGTATTTTTTATAAGAATTCAATCATTAATAACAAATCTTTTTTGTATTTTCTTATGGAGAATCATAAATTAGTGCAAATACAGTATTTTTATTCTTTTTCAATATTTCTTGTTGAAGATAAAAGTTTAACAATATTCATAGATTTCTAGGATAGATTTTATTTTTCTTGTTCTGAAGAGTTCCTTTAGGATTCAAGAACACGGTGATTTTTATTAAACCAAAAATAAAATAAAATGGTACAAAAAGTCAAAACATTATTAGTGCTGGAAATTTCTAGTTTCACGACAAAGAAAAATGCTCATGGAAATCTTCCATGACCGCGGACATTTAATCGAATATGAAGAAGTCAACATCGCAGTCAAATTAAATATCATTTAAGAAAATGCTGACAGATTAAAAAAAACGATTTCATTCCTAAATAAAATCCCTTTTTATATCTTTACCTACGTCTGTTATTCTTAAAAATATAAGAGCACTATGATACTTTGAAGTTATAATTTTTAAAGGTATACCAACAAATTTTGAAACACACTTGAACATATATTATTTTATCTTTTAATTTTTTTATAAATATAAAGCTTAACCTTTTAATGATCAAAACACACTTTTAAAAATAGATTTTTAAGTTCTGGTGTAAAAAAAAAAAAAAAATCCTTTCTTAAAATTTGACAGCAGCACTAATACTTTGAAGTTATATAATTTCTTAAAATCTGACACAGTAAGATATATATATATACCTGTGCCGCACACTTGTCAGTTCCTCCGGCAGCCAAAAGACGGCGTTGATTTTGGTGATGATCGGAAGCGAAAAGGTCCGAGAATAATCTCCGGGCATCGGTTTTGTGGTCTCTTTGGTGGGTGCAGGGGTGGAATGTGGCAGCAACCTTTTCTGATATACATATCCTCGATATTACACTTTGTCCCACCGTTAGAAGCAGCGATATGAACCCCAATAACATAAGTTCTGAATCCAATCAAAAATCCAACTCAATACTCATTAATCAAGCTTCAACTAATCCCTCACACACGAAACTCGAAAGGTTCAGATTCACACACACACACACACACACACACCTGATTTGATCTTTTCAAGTGACTCATGCAGCGCTCTTTTGTGCTTCTTCTTCAACCACTGCTCCAAGATACACGGTGCAGCGATTATTACAGTATTCATAATTAAGATTAAACAGTTACAGATATGAAATATAGATAACCTTTCCTATTAGGTTGAAGATGTATTCGATGATGATAGATACAGAGAGCAAAACGAAGCAAACAACGGCCACCGCCCAGGTCGGAGTTTCCTCCAAGCTTCTTCCTTCCATCTTCTTCGCTTATTGCCTTCTTAATTCCTTTCAATCTATATAAATAGATTGCAGATTATGAGTGCCAAGTACAAACTTAGCTAGCTCCCCGATTTTGAACGAAAATAAAATCTATGTCCTAGTTAGTTGTGTAGTGTGGTGAAGGTTATCACAACGTTAGAAAATTGTCCTTTTATAATAAATTGTATACATGATAACTTTATTCATTTTTATAGTAGTTAATTATCTTTAAAATCGCATAAATTTAGATTTTTATCAAACCAATACTATTATATGGACTGTTCCGATTGATGATTTGACGTGCTTAATTTTGTAGAGAGAGACTTTTTGTTACTTAATTTGTTGCTTATTTTACTCATTATATAATTTTTTTAAGAAAATAAAGATCAGAGAAGTCATATCATCAAATTATGGTCATGATGACTCACAAAACTTGACCAAAACGAATTAATATCCTAAAAAAAATTGAAATTTTATTATATAAATAACATGTGTTTATTACTTATCTAAACAACATTTTTAACAAGGTTTAAAAGGCGAAATTAAAAGAAATATTATTCAAATTATGGGAAAAAAATTATATTTTATATTAGACTGGTTACTTCAAAATTAAGGGGTTAAAAAGGTATTTAAAATATTATTTATTCTGTACTATATATTTTGATTGATGGTAGACCGTAATAAATACTAGTGGTAATATTTGAAGAAGGAAAAAAAAAAGTGAGTATAAGACTAAATAAATGTTGTGTGTATTAAATCACTGGAATGACGTGCAGAGTGGACAAGCGCACGTAATCTTCCAATCAGATGCACTGAATCCTGATGATACAGGATTCTTTAAATTTTTTAAAAATAAAATTATGATGAATTTCTAAACTCTGAATGTAGTTATATTATATATCATTAATTAATTTTATCTCTAGCTAATATATAAGTTTCGACCCAAGAACCTGACGATATTGTCTTGTTTACACTGTAATTTCTGAGTTGATAAAAATTTCTGGTTTACACTACAATTTGGTCCCTTTTGTCTTGTAATTGAACAAACAGTTTGGTTGAAGACAGTGACTGCTTATAATTAGTTTGCCAACTCTGACTTACCATATTTGAAACTGGATAAGGAATCGTGTAGGAAAATAAATTAAAAAAAAAAAAAAAACTGAATCAATGTCTCATTTATAAACTGAAGACATATGCAGTATACTTTTTTTTCCTCCGGTGATGCATAGTTAACTTTTACTTCAGTAAATTAAAAGAATTTGACTATATACCAACTAAACTATAATATTAATATTAACTTAAATCATAAATATGAGAGTCCAAATATCAAATATATAATTTTTATGATATGGGTAGGAACCTTCAGGACACTATGGTCTAAATTAAAAATAATGATACCTAGGGTGCTACGCATTAACGCTATAATGTCAAGAAGTGGCTGCAACTCTTCTTTGTGATAAGTTGAATTTGAATGAATTAATTCACGAATAGGTTACCCTTTTTAACTCTTTTTGGTTATATTTTTTTCTTTGGGAATTTCGTGGAATTAATTTAGCAAGGAAAGAAAGTGTGTTAAAATGCAACTAGGTGCAGTATAAGTTATAACCCCACTTGCTCAAATTAAAAAGAAAAAAAAAGGCATAGAACTGATCAAATAAGTATTCATGAACATTAAAAACTAAAATCTAGATAATGACTTAATTGGAGGGTAACTTTGTGTATAAGGCTTATATAAATAAATGCTGCCACTTAGTTGACTGACCTTTGTGCCTGCCAAACAAAATTCCCATCTAGATTGTATGAATAAACTTTTATGAGGTTTTGAACCATGGTTACCTCCGATTTTCATTTTCGAAAATATTTTTATTCTTATTCTTTTTATTAAATATATTATCAATTTCACTATTTTAAAAAATATTAGTTATGAGTTATTGTCGCACACCTACATTATTTAAAAATATTATATATATAAATAAATTTTTGAATTTACTAAATTTCATCGATATAATGGGTTTATGGGTCTTGATCCTTATATGGTGCTCTACTTTTTCAATTCTGGTCAATGTGGGACTTAGACTCACACTTGGATTCCTAACAATTTCGACCTTAAGTTAGTTGAGATTATTATAATCAATCACTCAGTTCAAAATATTATCCTTTTTAAATTTCGGAATTCTATCCCAATTTTGTACTCAAAAGAAGCATTGAAGGATTAAAGGAAGAATATATATATATTTGAACTATCATAGGTCTTGATTAAATGTGAATGAATTTGGTGTACAGAAACCTAACAACATCTTGAATGTGATGATTGATCTCAATGATACTATCTCAACAGACTTAAAGGTCAGAATATTAACATGGACGAAAATGAGGTTCTGAAGACAAATTCTCGTTCTCCAAGGAAATAGAAAAATGGTTTCAAAGATTTGAGATGATGGATTTTAGAGAGTGAATGAATGAATTTGTATAGATTTGGAGGTAAAGTTTGAGTTGCTTTTTTTTAAGGGATTTGAAGGTGAAAGTGAGTAGATTTAGGAGTAAAGTTTTTAAAAAAATTTAGAGATTAACTTATATGATAGATAAAAAAGTTTTAATAAATTAATTAAAATTACTATTTTGACCTTATATGTTGGGTCTTTTGAGAGATGATTACCAAGGAGGTACAATATTAATAAGACATGAGTCCAACTCACATATAAGGAATTGACACTACTGTCAACCCAAAACCTTAAAGCTTAGTTTATGGATCTTCATTCTTATATGATGCTCAATTTTCTCATATTTACTTAATGTGAGACTTAGACCCACACTTATATTTTTAAAAAAATATATATATATATATATATATATATATATATATATATATATATAATCATGTAACATGGAATCGGTTCTTCCGACCTATAATCATGTAAACACTAATATAGGTATAATTGTAAAAGCAAAGATTCATTCCCAAATCACCCCGCAATCAAGATTGGAAAAACTCATCATCTTGCAAATTTGTTCCTTCTGTCACCCTCCAATCGCATGATAGCATATGAATAGGCACTCGTGGATCCGTGCCTCACAATCCCTTTGAATAGTTTATCCTCTCAAAGGAATTCAGCATTGGTCTTAATTACGAGTATGAAATAGTGGTTTCATAGAAAAACATTCGTTATCCTTATACCTTGATAGAAGATTTATTCCAAATACTTAATAATGACATATCATTTTAAAAATTGAGATCAAATATAATTTAAATATATTTTTCTCCCTCGATCCTCTAGACGTATTTTAATGATATATTGTGATAGGTCTTTTAGAAGCTAAAACATATAGATGGAAAATTTGCATTAAGAAACGTGGCATTTTCAAAAAAAAATAAAAATAACTAACTAATTTACCTTTCAATGAAGGGATACATAACCAAGAAGAAATGTTTTATAAGAAAAAAAAACGCATAAAACAAAACAATATATTAACCCCCACGTTTTGCTTCCTTGGAGTTATACAAAGATGAAATGCTACTAAAATCATGATCACCTTTGTCGTATTGGCATCTAATAAAAATTGTTGTCATCTTTTATCGAAAGAAAATTCTTGCTTGTCTTCAATATCAATATCAATCTGGTTTTGATTAAGATCTGAGACCTGATCCATGTCAATTTCCATCTCCATCTCCATTTCCTGCTGTTCAATGGAAGAAGTAGCTGCAGCATTAACCTTGGAGGAAGGGGGTGAATGGATCCCATAAGGAAGATGTGCCTCAAAATCCAACCTTATCGGAGAAGATGGATAAGTCACCATTTCACTGTGGTACCGTCTCAGCAGATTACCCTGAGACTTAGGATGCTTCGGTGTTGAAGGTCTCGTTGAAAATGGACTCTGCGATCGTAATCCACGCTTCTCTTTTACGTTCTTCTTCGCTGTGTGGTGCCAATTTCTCAGAGCCATCGCTACTCTTTCGTTGAAAATCGTTGCCTTCATCGTTGAACCCATCTGTTCAACTCTTACAAATTATAATCACTCTGATCACTACAACGTAAAATTTTATAAACACAATAATCATTAAACTACCTGCGTCACGAGAGCATAAAGAGGAAGAGTAACGTAGCTGCAAAGGAATTGAACGAAGATCCTGCAACACCATCCGTGTCAATTTTATACAATAAACGTGAGAATATTATTTGCAGAACAAAGTTTTTGAATGAGTTGCTAAATTGGACACACCCCATTGAGATTCTGATCACCACGTCCTGCTTTTGGGAATGGAAACAGGACTTCATCATAAATTGAAGCTGAAAAACATAGAAGAAAACAAGATAAAAATGTGAGCAGAATTCAGATAACTTCATTTATTTAGCTTTTCTTACCGCAGCCCATGAAAAGAATGCAAGCTGAAAAGCGTTCTGTTCCAATGATCATCACGCCAGAAAAGAAACATGTAAAACTTGGATTATTAGTCTCTAATTCATTAAGAAGTTTCATTTTGACAAATACTTGATGCTATTGTTGAACATACCTGAAAGAGCACAAAATTGATGAGGTATAGAATAAGACGAGGTTTGTTAAACCAGAAGAGGTGATCCCCTGGTTGCACCAGTGGCATTCCCCTTACAACCTCTCCACGTTCTTGAATTCTTTGACCCATCTTCGTTATTATCACTTGCAGCTTCATTCCCACCAATAGAACAATCTACGTGCATTTTCACCACGTTAATTATGAATACAAAGAATAAAATATCATTATTATTGATTAAGCTGAGGCTTAATTTGCATGTGCTTACAATCAAAGGAGCAAATGGCAGCCACAGATAAGAGTACCAGCCTGAACATATATACAAATGAGTGCGTGGACACATAATAATGATCAATAAAATGATTGATTCAGCTTAGTGAATTATGCGATGTATTAGTTCACTCACCGTGAGTATTAAACAGGAGAAAAAGCACTGTGATGAACCAGATTGGAGGACTACAAAATTTGAAAGAAAGCATGCTTATGTATGGCACTTGAAAATTCTAAAAATATAGAACAAGAATAAGGACACAGAGATGGTAAAACCTGATTTCGACGACCACTTTGAAGTCCTCTTCCAAAGATCTTTTGATATATTTCCGAAAGTCGAATTTCTGGTGACTGTGAGGCCCCAAATGCGCCTAAGGAAATTCAAGTTATGTTTCATTAAGAAGACAAGTTCAGAGAGTTTATACCAACTTCGTTTGGATCGTTCTGGTTCATATTTTTCAAAATTTTAGTCCAATAGATTTCATACAAGAGTTAAATAAGATTCAAGTTAAGTTTGTAATTTAATGTTTGCTGCAATATACTTATGTTGGTGATGTGATTACCATCATAAATCCATGCCTCAAGGTCAAGTAATCAACTTTAGGAACTGAGCGTACGAACTGCCTGAAGAAACAAACCTGCACAGAAACATTTGATTTGCAAAAGGTGTGGTGGAATTAGAAACTTCTGCTCCAACATAAGGACAACATTGGTCAATGGTCAGGGTCATAATGGTATACTTACTATCCAAACCAGGACAACATTTTGGGTCCAGAAACTAAGGTGTCTTCTTCCAAACGATGTCTCTCTTGCAAATCTGAATCGTTGGGGATCTGCGCTAAATAACAACACACAAATATTGCACTTATAATTGTGACCATTTCTGGCTTGTCTAAATTACAAATATTTCATTGAAAACTTGTTTGGTTGTTAAAGAATTTTCTAAACAACTTTTACTCGTATCACTAAAAAGACCATTAATTTTATTCACAGTTACATTTTTCTCAAACTAATATTGAAAATGCATTTGAATTATGCAGAGGACGAACCGTGTGAAAATTGATACTCTGCTGTCTTGGTTTCTACTTCCCATCGTTTCCACCTTCTCATCTATATATGGAGTTTGAATTGAAGAACATAACAACTGAGATAATATAAGTTGATAAAGAATATAAATAGATATTTTGTTGGTTATTACCTTTGCCCTACCCAGAGCCAGAGTGAGAATGCAGTAAAGGACGTGAAAAACAGCCAGCACGAAGATAAATATATGAAGTTGATGAATGGCTCCCGATGAGACAAATGGGACTTTACCCTATGCAGTTTTGCAATAAAAAACACATTAGTTAGGACCCCTAACCTAAACTAGAATTTCTAGAGATAAATAAATTAAGCAATTCAAGTATAGTTATTATTTGCATTATGTCTTGCCCTGGTTTTCATACGTATACTTAGATTTTTGGGATGTGCTTATAAAGGGTTGATTTTGACAGAAAGTTGAGTTTTGAAATTAGATTTAATATATTTTAGAGAATAGATTGGGTGGTGCTTCGAGTTGCTTCAGTTGGTCTAGTGTTTTATATTCTTTAAAAGTATTGTGATTAATAATAAATTTTTTTATTTAATGGATAAATTTCTAAAACATTATATATATATATATATAGTTTAATACCATTCTTTTTCTTATATTTGTAATGGTGCATTCGATATATATCTTCCCTTCATTTATTTTTTAATCAATATGGTCTTTCAAAGCTAATATCTTTCTTCTCATTTTACTTGTAAACAATAAATACGTAAAAGGAGTGACAGACTGTATTAGTATATATCAATTTATATTTTTTAAATGACATAAATATTTAGTTAACAAAAAAGAACCATATTGAATATTTAAAAAAAATATAAAATCAAATTGAGTAAAAGATAAATAGAAGAAAAATCGAATCATTCTTATAAATTAGGAGTTAAAAATATTATTAAACATTATATATATATATATATATATATATATATAACTAAAGTCTTATTAATCAGGTTGGAAAAAGATAATCTCAAGTGAAATATATTCCTTACTCATTCCTTGTTAAACTTAAAAAGTCAAATTTTTAAATGAAGCAAAAATCACTACCCATATATATGAAATGAATGAAAGTAGTTAATTTTTTTCTTCTTTTTTGAGGAGGGATTGATCACATAGTGGATTTTCTTCAAACTAAATATAAATATAAGGTAATTAATTAATAATTAATGGTGGATATTTCTAACCCTGTGTTTGCGGCAAAGAACAGTGTCCGTTCCTTTGTTTGGTTGAAATTTTTTGGCTAACAAGTCCCTTATCATAAACATGTACATTCATGTTTTCTTTGTAAGGAAATATAAGGAGATGAATATTTCTGTCAATAAATTATAATATTGAATAAATTTAACGCATAACAGAAGTGTATTAAAAAAATATATGTATGCCTGGAGAGAGGATCTAACCCTACATACATAAATACCTGGGCGGCACAGTTGTCGTCCGATGGTACCGACGCTAAAATGTGGCGGTTATTGTGGTAATCGTCGTCTTCTAACGGCGGAGGGTCTTTTTTCTTCCCTCTTGTGTGAGTGCAAGGGTGAAACGTCCCTGCAACCTTTTCTGATATGCATATCCTCGATATCAGACTTTGCCCTACCGTTAGCAGCAACGATATGAACCCTAATAACATAAGCTCTGCATATTCATGCAATCTAACTTTTAGTTTCTTTCTCACTCAAACAAGTTAATTCAACGGTTCAGACTGCCTCAAACCTGATTTGATCTTTTCAAGTGACTCGTACAGAGCTCTCTTGTGTTTCTGCTTCAACCACTTCTCGTATCAACATACACATACACAGTGTATTAGGGTTCATAACAAAATAAAATACTTACACATATGTAACTAATAATATGAATATATATATACCTTTCCTATTAGATTGAAGATGTATTCGATGATTATAGATACCGAGAGCAAAACAAAGCAAACGGTGGCCACCGCCCAGGTAGGTGTTTCGTCTAAATTCCTTCCTCCACTTCCTGCCATGCTTCTCAAGTTCCTACTTTCTTTCTTTTTTTTTCTTATTATTTGTTCTTATTCTTGTCGCTTGTAGGTGTATAAATAGGTACCATTACTTTAATCCATTCAAAATTCCCTTCAATTGCTGAAATTCTCCAACTTCGTATTAAAATCCATTTCTTGTCAACTGTTAATACATTTTTACTTCTATGTGAGATATAAGTTCACTTATATTAACGTGTCATCATTCAAAATTTTATTCGAGATTTCAAATTTATTAGAGATTAGAAAAAAATTATAATAGATAGAGAAATGCAAATATAATATTGGAAATTGATTTTGTAAAGTTAGTTAAATTAAGTTTAAAATTCTACTTTTAATTATGAATAAATTAGAAAATACATGATAATGAAATTTTCGTATCAACGATAAGATATTAGCATTAATTTGGATATTGAAATCCAAAATGGTAGTAGCTGAAGTCTACGTACAAGTTGTGTGCGTAGGTATTAAATTACTAGAATGGTGACGTGGGAAGTTGGTTACTGCATGAATCCTTGAAATGAGAGGTATATGTTTTGGACCAATGCTTCGTCAATTTTCCATTCGCAGATCCAAACTTCATTTGGAATTCCTCAGTTAATTAACGTTGCAGGTCACAAAATTAAAAACAAAATTAATGAACAACATTGTTGCTGGTTCCCAGAGAGAGATGGAATTAAAATTTCTGGTTTGTCGTACAACTTTTTCTTCTGGTTAATTAACAAACTGATCCTTCTTGAAGACTGAGTTCAATGAGCGTAATTACGTGCCAAACTATACTTTAATCAACCCGGTTTAGAGTTACTAATCTTAAAGTATTCAGATAATATAGTTGTTGCAACCTAGTTGACTCACCTTTGTACCACTTCCATATACGTGGATTTCATAATGTATGCACCATGATTTGGCATGTAACACTATTACTTGCCTAATTAAATACTAATAAATGCTCAAAGTATCCAAAAGAATTCCTCACGCACACAAGTTATTTTTATTCATTATAATTTCTTTTGTGTCAAGTTATTTGTATTAAAAAATGTCAATTGATTAATTTAAATAATAAACTATTATTTGTGAATATTCGTGTTACACATCTACTTTCGTCACAGGGGTCGCTGTAACTTGCTTATTAAAAAGAAGTTTAACAAAATCAAAAAATTTGGGGCATTCCGAGAATTGAACTCGGGACCTCTCGCACCCTAAGCGAGAATCATACCACTAGACCAAATGCCCTTACATGTTTTCTCTAGAAACTTGTCATAATTTGTTAATCATATAAACATATACTATTTTTGAAAATATAAAATTTGTTATCTATTGATAATAATGATTTAACAACCTAATGTTTTAAACAATATGGTAATTGACTATTGATCATTTATATTTATTCATAGTACAATTTTTTTTTATTACGCTTACATTTTAAATGTTATAAAATAGCATGAATATGTCTACTTAGATAAATATATTTACTCTTTAATACTTGCATCTTATAAGAGTACATGTTGTAAAGTGTTTACACATTTGTTTAGTTAGTATAATTTACTCAAATATTTTGTGTAATTTAATCTTGTAATTATTTCTCTTATTAAACTAATCCACATAATTTTTTTTTACAACTTTGGTACAATTTATTTTTAATTGATAAAAATGAATATAATATATATATATATATATATATATATATATAAAATAGTAAATTATGTTTAAAAACAATATTTAAATAAGTTACTTAAAAAAGTTTAAATATGTTTATCGAAACTTACACATGAAACTAAAACTTATTTTTTAATCTAAATTTTGATATATTTTGATCTCAAAACTTTAAAATGAATTAATAAAGTCTTTTTATCCAAAAACATTAAGATTTTTTGTGTTAAACAATATTTTAAAGTGACATTTACACTTAAATGTATTCAAACGCTTAAAATAATTTGTAAGTAAAACAAAAATAAGAAAAAAGAAGACATGAGTGTTAAAAAGTATAAAAAATACTTTCTTCCCATAACATACACCTTTATGGGTATATAAATTGCATATTCAATAATAGAACAATTATTTCTTTTGACTAACATTTATATATAATGACAATGGTTCCGTCGCAAAGTGTCTAAAACATGAACATAAAATTCTATTGTTCTATGTCAAAATATAATTATCATAGTTCATAAAGCAGTAAGATAAGAGTTATATAAATAAGCAACAAAATTTTGACTAAAATAAATGCAAAGAAATATATAATTTATTTTTTAACGTGATTCATGCGCATGTATTGTCCACCAAAAAATAATTGAAGTATTTGGAATTAATACCTCGTATATTCGGATAGGTATTAGAATTTGTACACATACATAAATATTGAATTCTCCATATGAAAATCAAGTGCATATCTAATTTCAAGTTGACAAGTTAGATTTTTGCCCATTGATTTAAGTAATGTCTATGACTTTTCATTTCGGAATAGATGACTATTTTTATTGAATATACCTGCCAATCAAAACCAAATTATACGAAATAATGCATTAGAATTACACAACACTATATTTAGGTAAATAATTATACTTTGAAATAGGAGAACTTTGTGTGAATCTGAAATATCTAAAATATTTAACAGATTTAAATGTGTAAAAGGTATTCGTACGAAATTCTTTTTAATTTTGAGTATTTAATATCTATTAAGTAATTTTATGATAAACACGTGAAATAAAAAAAAAAAGGAAAAAGCATACAAGAGTAAAATTAAAAATAATAATTGGTATTCTTTTTTAAATCTTTGAAATAAAAGTTTAAAAAATAAATTCCCAAAGTATAATTAAATATTAATAATAATGCAGAGTTGAATAGTTGTAAGTCAATGTAAGAATTTGGAAGTGAAAAGTAGTGGTGCTTCAACAACCACGTTGGAATTTTAAATGTCCTACTTCATTTTCCATGCATTCATTCGTGGTTTCTACTTGCATACTCCATTTGAAGCAAGTTGCTTATCAAAGTTCTTAAATTAAAAAAATTGATATGCTTTTTTATAAAAAAGAATCTTATATAAGCAACTATAGATAAAGTTGTTTAGCTATAAAGAAAATAACTTTTAAAAGTTAAAAATATATTGTTGTTTGATTATAAGTGATACCATTAGAAGAAAAAAAAATATTTTAATGACATTTTGAAATTATAATAAGTTTATAACAGTTTTATAATTTTATTTGAATTAATTGTTATTAAAGTGCAGCAAAACATGGATTATTTCAACTCTTATTGTTTCCTTAACATGCAATGAGAATTTTTATATAAACATCATCTAAAAAACCAAAAATAACGACTTATGAAAGTAGCTTTTGTCGTTGTCAATAAAAAAAAATGTCTTTGTTTCTTCTCACAATGTATTTATTTTTTATTTTTATCTTTGGATTTAATTTAGACAATCATCCACAAAAATCATCATTTAAAATAGGTTAAAATAATGGTTTGTACAATAATCATCAGCATATATATTTTTTGGGTTGTTTTTGTTTTGTAGCGTTATAAGCACCTGCATTTCAGAAAATTATCTCCCACACATTCAAGCACAAATATACATCACAATAAGAATAACTTTTTCTTTAAGAAATATTATGAAGACATCTTTATGAACTTTTTCATAATTTAAACTTTAAGAACATGATAAATCAATATATAAAATTTTATTTTTGAAATTTTAATATATTGAAATTATTTTAATCAAGGTTAATTTAAAAATTCCCTTTTGAGGACAAATAGAAGATAATAATAATAATAATAATAATCATAATATATTTATTATAATCAGGATAAACAAAAAAGAGAGAATAATTTCAATTTTAAAATAGGAATAAATGATAACTTATATATAAATAAAAATTATCTGAATTGATTTGCATTTGCTTTGGAATCTTATATCATTTAAATACTCATAAGATTATAAAATTAATAAAACTAAGCGATCTATTCAAATTCAATTAGTGAATTATTCCTTAAAACTCATTTGTTTGGTTAAATAAACATAAATAGCTAGTATATATTACTTTTTTCATTAAAATTGTTTTTTTTTCTTTCTAACATTTGTGAGTTAAACTTAAACATTCTTTAATAAATAGTAAATGTCATTTCAATTGTTATATTGTGAAAATGTTACTTAGAAATTTTCATATAACAAAATTAATTAGGTTATAAATGAGAAAACTCAAGATTAATGTCTTTTTAAAGAAATCAAGCTCAACCTTTTAATCAATATCAATTAAAAAAAGTCAAACTTAATATATCAATTTCTTTCACAAGTAAGTCCAAATTCCAAAAACTTAATTAAACAAGGTTTACGCATTTTTTTATGACCAATTAAGTAAAATATCAAATTTAGTTCAAAATGAAAAAGTACATTCTTATTTAATTTAGTCGAAGTCTAATTTTCTTTAAAATACTTAAAATCTCATAAAAATTTCACTAAATTGCAATTCACTATTTTTTTTTACATTTCAAATCCGTAGATATTTAATAATCCTTCAAAATTTGTGCTAAAAAGTTGATAACATGAGCCAGAGGGAAAATATTTAATATTATTTTACAATGCAGATATTTAATTAATTTAAAAACCTATAACATAGAAAACACATATATAATTTAAAACTAGGGAAACTTCAAAATAATGAAATTAATATTTTTCTATCAAAAAATAACGAACTGCTATTTTAATTTCTTTTACGTAATATATATACACACACATATTTATTTGACTATTTAGATATTTTGCTCCTAGAAAAAAGTTGCTCTTAAAAGATCACTAATAAAACTTACCTCTGCATATGTTGAAATGAAGTAATACAATATATATTAATGAGTTTTTTTTTTTTAATGGGGAAATTCATTTATAATATAATATGTGATAAATAATAATTTTCGAAAACCTTCACTCTTAAACTTAACCAGCTAGTTTAAAAATTATATTTCGAAAATAAAAATAGAGAATTTAATGAAATCAAACTTTGACATTGATATCTTCATCACCAATATTTTTATTTTGGCAACTTAAGTTTTTAAACAAATAACATAAAAATAAACTGTTAGTCTTTTGTTTTGTCCTTTGAGCAAGTGGTTCAGCTTCAAATGTTTCAGTCAGTTTGAATATTAATTGTATTTTGGAGTGTGAATAAAGTTATCCAATCTCATAAAAAATCATCAAAACAAAAAGAAATTTTGATTATTCTTTTAATTGTATCGAATTTGTGTTTAAATATAATTATAAAAATAAATTATTTATTTAAATATAATAATAATTATATTAAATTTGTTAATCTAAATAAATAAAAAACAAAGAAAACTACCCCTGCGTAGTTGAAGAGAAAACAATAAAACACTAAATAAGATTTCCAGTAGCAGTGTACTGTTATAGATAAGAAAAGTTTAATGTTTAACCTGCAAATGTGAAACAATTTTTTTTTTTTTTTTGTGCTTTCTTCTCCAAATTTGGTTCTAATAAATCATTTATCGTCTATTTCCCTCTCTCCCTGTTCGTTGTGCTTTCATCTTATGTATTGGCTATAACAAATTATACAATATACTGTTTAATGTGTTGATTTAATTAGCTTTTACATACATTATTAAAATATTTGCAATTTTGGACTAAATTTCACTTTATATTAAATAAATTTACATACATTTGTACAGAATACGTTATTTTTCAATCTTCCTCTAAATTTGAAGTTTTATTAAAATTTTAATTAATGTCATTCATCGTCCTTTATTTATTTTAGTGTTTATATTTTTATTTGTTCCTGTAATTAAATTGGATTTTTTATTAAATTTTAATTAATGCAGAATTTAGTAAAACTTGAATACAAAATACAGAAATTATAAATGATATTTTATTAAATACAAAATTTAATGTTGAATTTTTATTAAATTTTAATTAATTGATATGATATTTCAAAAATATAAATTTTTGTGGATAGTCAATTTTCAATTATAGATAAATAAATGAAAAATTATGAAGAAAATCAAATAAAACAATATGCATGAAACTGAACTTGAAATGTAAAGGAGTGGGTTGAATTTTTAAAAAACCTTTCATAAAATAGAAATAACTGCACAAATATAATAACTGAAAAGGGATTTTTTTTTTCCAATTTTTTATAGAAATATAATACATGAAAAGTTGTGTCATCTTTGCCAATGTGTCAAACATATTCTGCAGATGATATTCCTTAAATTCATTGTTTGTGAAAATATTGCTGTTTTGGGAAACCACTAGAGGAAGACTTTGTTTCAAATGTAGGTTTTCATCTTCCTCTAAATTCAATGAAAGGAAACAAAATTCAGAGAATCCTAAATTGAAATAAATAACCAATATAATACAGAGAAAGGAGAAAAAAAGAAACCCTACATAAACAGATAAAGGACAACAAATGGTTGAGAAAGAAATAAGAAAGACCTTGTGAAAGTTTTTGAAATAGTGCGTCAGACAAACGAGAATGGAGAGAGAATTATATTGTGTAGATGCAGCTTTGTTTTTAATAACTGACACAATTTTTCAAATTTTAAATATAAAAATCTATCCTCTTGTCCACGTTTCGTAATACTTGTTTTATACTTAGTTATTTTAAAAATTATTTATTTTATAAATAATTTACTTTTAATCATTTTTCTACAAATATCTTTTGTCTTAAATCATCATTTAAATTTTCTTTTACATATCTTACTTTTTTATAATTTTATATTTAGCAACTATTTTAAAAATTATATATTTGTTATTGATCTTAACTTTCTTAAAAATTAAAACATGCGAATACACAAACGTGACAGCGCTATGTTTGCTAATAAAAGTAAGGAAAATAACTATTAAGAATAGAATTGAAATAGTAATTGTGGACATTAAAATAATATATTTTCTTTATATATTATTATAGATGTTATAAGTTTTAAATATAAAAAAGAAACTATTAAAAATAGAAGTGAAAATAGTAATTGTGGACATCAAAACTATGAATTTTTTATATATATACTAGCAAAAACACAGCACTGTCTTGTGTGTCCGCGTTTTTTAATTTTTATAGAAATTTGAGTTAAGATAAACAATATTTACTTTTAAAATATATAATTAATTTTTAAAATAGTTGTTAAATAAAATAACTATTAAAAAAAATAATGGTTAAAGGTAAAAGAAATTTTTAAAATAACAGTTAAAAGTAAATTATTTATAAAATACTAATTAAAGATAAAATTAGAAAAACAAAATGTGGACACAAAAAGATGGTCTCTTTATTTTTATATATATATATATATATATATATATATATATTTTGTTATAGAATTAACTCTTAAAAAATTATTTCCTAATTTATATATAAGCTATAAGAATTAGTTTGTAATTAAAAGTAATTTTGAAGAGATAATAATATAGATAGGTTAAAAAATAATAAATAATTAAAAAATATAAATAAATTCATTAAGTAATAAATTATTCTTCTTTACTTTATTATTATTATTTTTTGTTTCATTTAAAGAACTTTTTTGTTTCGTTGAAACAATTTTCGTTATTTCTCAATGATGATTATTTCTTAACAACCATTTCTCAGGCAAGTGTACTGGTACGTAGTAGTATCAACAAGTGTCGTATCCACAAATAGTTAGCAAGTATATTGGTAGTTTGATTTTTGGTTTTTTGGTTTTGATAGAGTAAGTAAAAATAGATAGTAGTTATTAGATAGATTAAGTCGAGAAGAGGTTATGAATTAATTTCATCTCATCTTCTTCTACTACACCACTATCATTTTGTTTACGCAAATCATTCAATGTCCTGAGAATACTCTTTCTATGCAAATCTAGGTTCAACCCTAATACACTATAACCTAAGGACTTCAAACCCAGTGTGATTCCTCAAACTCTTGGTAGAATGAATCATTGCTTTAATGTGCAAGACTATCTCCTTCAGCATCCCCTCTAGTTACTAAATAAGCACCAGTACATATATGATCATTGATTGGAACTTAGTTTGAGATCAATCTTTCAACTCAATCCAAACCATTGAAATAGGAAGAGTCGTCAATTCATCCACACAAGTTGAGACAAGTCTTCCAACTCAAATCAAACCGGTGAAATAAGATGAGTGATCAAGTCATCATTAAGTATAAATTAAACAAAAAAAATCGAATGAAAGCAAAGATAACTATCCAAGAAGTATAAATGAATAGAATCAGAAAATTACATCAAATCTGGACATGAGGGAGTTCAACTACTCAGAATATTACAATGCAATTCTAGCACAATCTACACATAAAAGCATCTCCCTCGTGCCTCACAGACCCTTTTCTATCCTACTACTACATTTTCTAGCCTCAACTTAACGCCTCTAATGAAAACCCAAGGTCTTTATTTATAAAAATTTTGGGTAGTGCTCAGCCACAAGGATTTTTTCACAAGTGAGTTTTCTTCTCAACTCAACCCCTTCTCCTGGTTTTTAGCACATGACATTTCCTTCTTGACAAGGTTTTCTTGGTTGCTCAACCCCATGAATTTGTACTCCAGGTTTCCTTGCAAAGAAGGTTTTCTCATGAAGTTCAGCTCTATTTGTTGTGCTCAGCCAGAAAGTCCAAATATGTTGTTCTGTCTTTTCTACTACCATGGCTCAGCTGATTTTATGATATTTTCTCCTATTTTTATTGAAAAATAGCAAAAATATCATTATAATTCATAATACTCTATTTCTCAATATATCATTCTGTATTTTGAGCTCAAGGAGGTTTGTTCTATATACAAATAACATCATTTGATACATGATAAGTGTCAATTTTAGATAGAAAATTTACTTATTTTTGACACATATATCACTCAACCATTAACTATGTTGCTATTTGAAAAGTTTTATTAGATCTCTAAGGTATTTTTCATCATATCATACCCTTAATTATACATTTGCTTTCCTTTATGCAATTTCATTCAATAATCTCTCAAATTGTTTCAACGACACACATTTGGTAATTTTTTAATATTTTTATTTATTGTTTATTTTTATCATGTAGAATACTATTTTGATATATTTAATATAATTATTTTTTATTTTCTAACTCATTATCAATCATACTATAATTTTGTCACTATAATTATATAAGTAAATTTTATTTACTATAATATAAAAATTTAATGTAATTGTCATGAATTTTGTTTTATTATTATCTAACATATATATTGAAGTTTAAAAGATACAATATATATGTTAAAATATAATTATTATTAGTTTAATATTTGTTCTTTAAGTGATTTTGATAAGATGATGTATTATAACTTTTATATACTATAATATAAAATTTTAATGTAATTGTCATGAATTTTCCTTTATCACCATCCAACATATATTCTAGTTCAAAAGATACAACTTTTATGTTAAAATTTAATTATTATTAATTTAATATTTGTTCTTTGCGTGATTTTGATAAAGTGAAGTATTATAACTTTTATCAGTGTATAAAAAATATATTCATTAGAATTTAAAAAATTAAAGTAAACAAACATTTAAAATATATTTTAATTTAATTTTTTTTGCTTTTATATTTTTTTAATAATATTTTTAAATTTTATCAGTTAGGTTTCATTAATGTTTGCAAATTTTATCAACTAGATGAAATACAGCTCTTACATTTTATAAAATCTTTAAATGGTAAAATTTTTTCTGTATATTTGAAAAGAAAAAACTTTTGAAGTTTAAACAAACAAATACACACTTTGATGGATAAAAATAACAAAAGTTTGTTAATAACATTCAAATGTGATCGGTCATAACTGAAAAATTATATATAAAAAGTCCTTATTAGATTATTGATTCGTTAAATTCTCGAAAATATTTTTCTTTTAAGTTGTAAGAAGAAATGTTTAAATAATGATATATAAAGTAAAACATAAAGAGGTTATCGATAAAGTGTGTATTTGTTATTTTCTTTTGTCTCTTAAAAATCTCACCTTAAAGTAAAACACAACTTAACATTATATTTTAGATTAAATATGTTTTTGTCTTCAAGAGTTAAATATGTTTTTGTCTTCAAGATTGAATGAATTTTGAAATTAATTCATCTTTAAATTTTTTTACTAATTTGATCTTTCATATTTAAAAATACGTAGATCGAAGAAAGAATAATTTCAAAACTTACTGAAACTTCAAAAATAAAAAAAAATTTAACCCTTATGTTTTATTGTCTTTTTTATTTTCTTTGCCAATATATTTTAGTTGTTAATTAATGTTTAATTATTTTTAAATTTTAACCTATCTTATCCAATAGGCATAGAGTCCCACAAAGTATATTCAATTTCATAATTACAAAATATTTTCAAATTTACCTGTTGGATAAAATATCCATATATTAACGGCAGGTACAATCGTTAATACTAAATATTAACAGAATATTTAATATATCATATAACATATCATATTTGTTATTATGTAAGGTTAACTGTTATATTGTTAGTATTATCCTATTATCATAAAGATTTATGGTCCAAAAAGGTCTTATAAATATGCGTAATATCTTCCATATTTATTATATAAATTAAACGCATTAAAAAAAGGACAAAATTGACAAAAATTTGAATCAAATAAATATTTTAACTTAAATAATGATAATAATCAAGGACAAAATAGTAATCGACTAAAATATTTTTTTTAATTTATTAAATATATCACATCACTCGGTAACTTTTATAAATTTTTGCCTCAATTCCTTTAAATCACACCCTCTTTTCTCTAATCCAAATTCACATACACTTTTTTCTCTCAAATTCACTCTTTTAAAAAGGTATTTTCAAATCTAAACACACCCTTAATCGGTACATACATGACACGCAAAGTAATTTATCGAAAGTTTTATAACGAAACGAGCGGACTATAATGTTCGGAATGAGTGGAGCATTTAGAGCAAAATCAAAATTAAAATTGATATTGAACTGAATAATACGGTAAATAATTTTTTTTTCTGTCCAAAATTCTCACAGTTATTATTTCATCTTTAATATCATTCCCTTTTTATTTTCTCATTCTTAATTATTTTTAGCATTTGTTTGCATTCATGTATGATAACATTGCTAATAATTGAAAGAAAAAAAAAAATCTAAGATCTATTTTTTTTTTCGCACTTGTTACAAAAAGAAGCTAAAAAGTATGGAATGATAGATTGAGTCGAACAAATGTCATTTGTATTCCTCTTGGTTAAGTTACGTACCAGTTTAGTTTAAGTCTTAATGTTTACTTGTTGCACCCCTTTCCTCTGTGTTTATTAGTGGGCTTTTAAGAATCATTTTTTAACTTAGAATTAAAGTTGGGCTTTTTCTCGTACTTTTAATACTTCTTCTGGCACCCTCTAAAATTTTGAAAATGATCATTTTATCCCTAAATTTTTCAAAAGAGCCATTTTATCCTTAAAATTTTCAAAATGACCATTTTACCTTCCATACAAGTGACTTCTGGATTACATTGGGAAACTTTCCAGAACAAACTTTTCAAAAATTTTGGAACAAAGATTTGGAGAGTAAAATTTATGGAACAAAATATTTGGAATGCAATTTCCATAATACCTGAAATATTTTTGAAATCAGGTTTTTAGAATGAGATTTCTGAAACAAACTTTTCAAAATATATATAATATTTTTAAATAATACTTTTTTCAATATTTTCTCTTTCCTTGCTCTGTATCATTCTTTCACTCTTCTTCTTCCTCTCTAATTATGGGTGTGGTAGCATTGATAGTGGTATGACCAAGAATATTTGATTTTTTTTTTCTCTTTTATGGGAGTATAATTAGTAATTATGGGATGTAAGAAACAATAACCTTAAATTTATAGACAAATACAGACTTTCTAGAATATTTTCAACTACATAAAATATTGATATCAGATTTAAGTCAAAATCTTACGACAATAAATTTATAAACTTTCATTCTTAAATAATACCTATCTTCTTATTTTTAACCAATATAACACTTAAACTCACGTTTAGATTCCTATCATGTAATTATCGACCATCACACAAATCTTAGCTATTACTCCTTAAGTTTTCAATCGTTATCACTAAAACAGTAACAGACAAAATAAGTTATGACAGCTTCTGACTTATTATCGTAATAAAAGGTAATCTGAATTTGTTGATTAATTAAATTTAATTAGGATAATGTTGTGAAGATTTGGTGGTAATGAATGATGGTGAAAGATATCTAAACCTTAGGGTTGGTGAAAATGAGTATAATATGGGAAAGAGAGATAATGGGAAATGAGAAATGGAAGTTGAAGAATGATGGGATGTGCCCACCAGGTGTTTGTTTTTTGGAAGTAAGCCGAAGATGGGGCAGCTTTATAATAAGTCCTCATTAGACACTAACACAGTGCCATCCACCAATTATTTTGCCTTCCCTTTCGCTACTTCGTAGGGTATATACTCAATACATTATTATCCAACCAATATCTTACTTCAACTTTTACTCATGCAAAACTAAACTTAATCAATAGCCACACAAATTCCATCTTCACAAAATACTATCATATTCTTTTCTTTGGATCTTTAGATTCCAGTTTTATAATAATAATAATTCTCACTGTTCATTTAATAGACACTTTTCACGATTAATTCGATTAGTCTTAACTTTTTTAATAAGTTTAAAATGATTTTATTAATAAATAAGATTTTTAAAATAAGAAATCATATATTTTAAGGCTTTTTATTTGACTAAAAATATATATTTATTTTCAAATGAGAACACATTTTTAAGAAGGGTTAATGCGGGTCGGCACACATCATTTTGATCCGTCGTACATCTCCTCGGCAAAAAGTGATTTGAATCTCTCTGTCTTACATAAAAATTGTAGACTAATTTTGTCTGATTTTCTCAGTAGATCGACTTGCATAAATTTTGTTTATTTTCCAATTTTGTTATTTTGAATTAATAAACGTAAAAAAACATAGTTTAAAGATAGCTAATAAAATATTCATTTAAAACAAAGTAGAAATTATACTTTTTGAATATTGATTTGTGAGATATCACTATTAAGATTCTTTTATTATAATGACGAGCATTACTAATCCAAATGATTAGGTCCACAAATTTACCTGAATATTTAATTAATAATCCTTATATTTATATACATCTAATGATTACAAATTACTTTAGTTGATTATTTGTCTTTCCATTTAATATTAAAATATATACCTTTTTTACAATTTAAATTTATACAAGTTACGTAGGTCGATCTGTTTGATCTCGTCATTGGTCTATACAAATTGTGGGTTATGTAGGACGAACAAAAGCAGGTAAGTGAATTTCAGAATTCAACTTGTCATGCACTTTTTTTATGGACTGACTTGAAGAAGAAAAAAAAGGTAAAACCAAATCAGTCAATAAGTGGGACATAATAAGTAAATAAGTGAAGAGTTATCTATTACTTTTCGTACATTTTTTTTTTAAATTTACTGATCAATCTTCTTTTGTCATCTAATGTGATATATTTCTTATGTACCACGAATTTGATTATAAGTTACATAAATCAACCCTTATTGCTTGCAGTACGAGTTGATCTGATGACCCACTCCATATTGTAATCCTTTTTTTTTTAATTAAAACATGTTTTCAAATTATGATATTTTACATATAGCATTGAATTATATGTACCTATAACATTTTTTTTGTATACATAATAATATGAAAATACTAAATAATATTAATATTGTAAATATTAATTAAATAATTTTTAAAAAAAAACACAAAAAATGATATTATTATGTATTCAACGTGATATCCATTTTCTTTTTCTCCAAAGTCGATTATTAAAAAAAATTATACTTATATAAATTTCAAATACCAATTTTACAAAATTTAAATAATTATAGAAAAAGTAAAAATGACTAAATGTGTATCTTAAAAATAACTTGTCAAATTAAGAACCAAGAAAAGGTTAAATATTTTTTTAGACTAGCTAATAAAGTAAATCTATTTTAATAATTTTAAACGTGGATAACTACGAAAATAAAGATAAGTATTAGGACAAATATAAAAAATAAGATGTAATATATATGTAAAGAGAAATGATACTTTGACAAAGTTTGATTTGACAAACTTTGACAAACAATCAATTTTGTCATATCCAATTTAAAATATGGATAATACTCATATTCATATTTTTACTTAGTCAGTTTAGATATTTTTCTTTAAAATTGAAACAATTTTAAATAATATCTATGAAACAAGTTTTTCCCATCCCTAATTTTCATTCCGCAGTAAGTAAACAATAAATTCTTTATCATTATTTGATTTTTACTTTTAGGCATAATTTTTAGTTTCCTAATTCTTTTATCACCCCTTTTGTATTTAATAAAAATGTAGACATAACCATGCCAGAAATCTAGAAAGCAAAAAGTTGGGCGTAAAAAATCATATGAAGAAATGCACAATAAAACCTAAAAAGATGGAAGCCGATAAAAAAAAAAACGTTAGAACCAACTTAATCATGAAAGGCCCTAACTTTTATTTTATATTAACAAAAATTTAAATTACCATCACTTTCGGTAAGAAAAGATTCCTTAAATTGCAATACTCATCATTAATTAACAGTGGGTTTAACTTCAAACATAATCAATCCATCATTAATCCCCTTTTTACCAAGAAAATTAATAACCTCAGAAAAGGGTCATTAGATATTTAACAAAAAATTCTAAAATGTTTAAAAAAGGGCGCATGCACTTAAAAAGATGGAATCTCTCAAACAAGACTGTTATTGTCAGTGTCCTAAATCAAGATAAAGGCCACAAACACACACACACACACAGAGAAAAGAGAGAAAATTATTGTTGAACTGAACAGTACCAATAAATGAGGTGTAAGAAGTAGGAGAAAAGAAATTAAAAATAAAAATAAGAGAGAGAATAAGAAAAAAATGTTATGTTGTGTGATGTGATAATAGAAAAGGGATAAAAATAGAATGAAAAAAAAAATAAAAAAAATAGAGGTATCTATAGATAGATATATGAAAATTATTCTCATTTGGTGGCAGACATCAAGAATTGCAGACTATATATAACTAACTTTAGTCTTTGTTTAGAGTCTTGTGGTGCATATTTGCGTCCTTTTTAGGTTTATACTTTATACCCAAATTTCTGAAACCATTTATTCCCTACTAATGCAAATAATGCTGTTACCTAAATAGCAAGAAGTGAGGAATAATTGACCATTTTCTCTTTAGTTCAATCATATATCATAACTGTAAACAGTTCTGAACTATGAATCAATGAAACAAGACCACATAATCATAGTTTTTAAAGCAGTTATTAAGAAAATTAACAGTGTGTATTGTCGGTGACATACATAATAACAAAGCAAAACAGAATTGGTGTTTCTGTTTTCATGTTGGCATACCCAAAAGAGAAATAAGAAGCCATTTCCAGTATTTGAGTCAATATAACCCCACTTTTGATGTCGACTAAACCAACTTTTTTTATGAAACTTGCATGACTTTAGCACCAGGACAGACAAACCTTTAAGTCACGTCCATATCTAATTGTCTACTATCCCTTTGTAGCCATGTGAAGATATGCATACATGTATATTCTATGTCCTTTTAAATACCAGAAATACGAATTTTAAACTTAACTTGGTCTCAAAATCTCGGTTTATAAAATTAGATTTGCACTCAGTTACATATTATAAATTGTATTATTTCTAGTTTATGTAAAATTTTCATAACAAAGAATTATGAAAACTAAATACTCAAAATTATATATTACATATAGTACACAATAAGGAGTCATCAACTTTAAAGATTATTAATGACTCCTGGTGACCGCTTAGGAGTTCTTTAATATAGAGTAAACGATCTTGGAAACTACGGTGACCGCTTACTGTGTACTAAGGAATTCCTTAACATCATATATATATATATATATATATATATATATATATGATGTTATTGAGAAATAAATTTATCGTGTTATTAGAACATTAATACTAATGTGATGATATATAAAAGCAATCCATCTATACGACAACAAAGTTGGAATTTCGAAAGCATCCTTTGGTGGAAGATTGCAGCTTTTAGTAACTGGAAAGAGTATATAATATAACTTTACAATGCATACACGTTGTGAATAGAACCCTAGCTATAGTATATATGCAGTTTATTTTTACTATTAAAGGAAGAACAGTGGTTTACATTTTGTTACAATGGTTTCATTAAGCATGGAAAAATATGTTAACATCTTAAATGTTTAGTTACTTCACACCACCAACTTTAGTAACTCACCAATCACTATAAATAATCTGCGTATTGTACAAATATCTATATATGATAGTTCTTTAACCTCGTCGATAGTGACATATGATTGCGTTAACACCTTTTTAAAATAACCATTTAAGAAAAGTAATAAAAGTAAAAGAAAGTGGAATTAACCCGTGCATGCCAATGTTTAACTGATATTACTTTATGAAAAGATGTTACTGAAAGCATTATTAGGAATCACTTATTATGGGAGTGTTTTTTATTATGTGTGCACTGACAAAGTGATACATTTGAAAGTGGAAAATGTTGATAGTTTTTCAAAAGCTCTTGAAAAGCGTTGTCTTATTTTATGTTCATCAAAATTTCTTATTCGGAAGAAACTGTTCTAACCCAACTGTTATAGCAGCTTCTTTCTATCTGATATACCATTCATTACAGAGGAAAACAAAAATAAAACTTATTATGTTAAAAACCTACTAATTAGTATTACTGAGATTTATATTTATTTGACGTTTTACCTGCAAGAATGAAGATTGTTGAATTATATTTAATAGCCGAATGTGGATAGAATTCAAAACCTACTAATTGCTGGAACCTTTCATTATTATTTTACACTAGTTAAGCAACCGTTAGTCAACAAAACCTAGTTGACCCTTTTAATTGCTTGCTATATAATAAAGATATATGAATGTAACGTGCAATAGTTATATATTATCTATCATACTTTAGCATCAGAAAAGTAGCATTTAAAGATCCTGTCGTATTCGATTCATTTCAATCTGCAAGTTTTCCCAACTGTTGAGTCAATTCCATAGGTGTCCCATTGTCGATGATATAGTTATATTTATATTTCATCATCATAAAATATACATTTTAATAACTCAAACCATTTTCACTATTCTTTTCAAACTATGATTCAATCATAAACTATACAATTAATGTGAGTAATTTATGAATAAATAAAAGCAAAGAACTGTGTAGTGTAGGTTATAAAGCAGAAAATATTTTGAAGTGTTTTGTAACATGTTGAATAAAACAGGAGTGAGAAAGAAAGCAGTTATTTGCAGATAGATTTAATTTTATTTTACCCCCGGAGGGGATGGTATGGTACAGAAACAAAGTGATGGAGATGAAGGGTCTATTTTTGACATAGAAAAAAACAGAAAAATGAAGGACAAGTAAGTAAGAAAGTTGCAGGCGCGTGAGTTGAAGTTGAAAGCTTGATGGGTAGAAACATATGAAAAAAGGAAAGAGTGATGAGACGTGAGATATGTAAAGGAGAGAGAGAGAGAGTGAGTGAGTGCTCTTTCCTTCTCTTTCTGAAGTCTGAGAAAGTTATTAGGATTAGGAGTCCTAACAACTAACAAAACGCCCACCCCAACTCTACACTGTATGTATATCCTACACATACTCACTTTTCTTGCTCTAACTAAAAACTTTTTGTTGTATTCAAATGAATGCATGCATAGTGTTTGACCCTAACATCAAGCTTTTCATTCACATGATCATATTTTTATCTACAATTGTATGTTAGAATTCGTATATACTGATAATACATGCTAATTAAACCGATTTTTATGTATAGAGGGTACTGATTTTATAAAATGAAGCAGTGTGGCTGAATGTGTCGGATATCACACGCCAAGAAATGAAATCAGCCGAAAAAAGGTGGGATTATTTTTTTCTATTAATGGTTTAGGAAATAATATATTAAGTCTGAGTGGACTGGATTTGAAGCATGGTATTGATTGCCATAATATTTACGTACCTAATAAAATGTGGGGTGGGTTAAAGTGTCAGGTTGAATTTTCTTATGTTCGAGAGGTGTTTGATGAATTGAATGAAAGGGGTGTTTTTGGTTGTGTTGGTGGAGGGCCTCACAGACAAGTGAAGGAAATTATTAACAAAGAAGAAAAGATAAAGGTAAGTGCAATGCAATGTAATGCAAAGCAAAGGAGAAGAGGGTGGGGAAGTGTGGGTTCTGTACTGTCTTACCTGTCCCCCCCACCCAACACAACATACTCACAAACACATACACACTCTCTCTCTAACACTACTCCAACTACAACTCCAAAAGCCACTACCACATTGGCTTTTGTTGCCTTTTGTTGCTGTGCCTCCTATGCAATTGTCTATGTCTGCTGCTTCTGCTCCCTCTTCTCAGTACCTTCAAATGGGGGTGGAATCATACTTTGAATTCCTTGTTATTATTTGATGGATACTCTTTTTCTCATATTCTCTTCTCTTCTTCCCACCATGTCCTCTCTTCCACCCCTCCCCTGTTTCTTTTTTCTCCTTTGTGGTGTCCCTCCAAACATGAACTCCTTTTTCATGATTTGACCTCATTTCCATTTTGTTACAGTTCTCACTTTCTGGATTTCCTTTTCTTAGACCCACTTGATTGCACCCTTCGCCTCCTTTATCCTCTCTTTCTTTCTCTCTTGTTTTTTATTCTCTCTGGTTCCTCCATTGAGTCCCACTCTCCACAAGAACCAACAACCATCACACTGGGGCGTTCATGGAAATTGATCTGAACTATGCAGTGACTGAGCCTGAGAAGACCGCGTCTTGCAATGGCGACTGTGACAAAGGTGCTGCTTGCGTTTGCTCTCTGTCCTCTCCTACTTGTTCATCTTCTGGTTCCTCCTCCGCACGTGTGTCCTCCTCTTATCTTGAGCTCTGGCACGCTTGTGCTGGCCCCCTCACTTCCCTCCCAAAGAAAGGGAATGTGGTGGTGTATTTCCCACAAGGGCACTTAGAACAAGCCTCATCTTTCTCTCCCTTTTCATCAATGGACATGCCAACCTATGATCTTCAGCCACAGATCTTCTGTAGAGTTGTCAATATTCAGTTACTTGTGAGTTCTCAAATTGAGAGTGAACTTGAATTTTACCTGCTTAATTCTTTTAAACTTGCACCCTCTTGCATTGGTTGTATTTGTATGGTTTAATTGTCTTTTCTTTTTTTTATTTTTACACTATGATTAGGCCAATAAGGAGAATGATGAGGTTTATACACAGGTTACTTTGCTTCCCCAGGCTGAGGTTGGTTTTTGTCCTTATTCTGTTTTTGTGCATAATTTTTGTTCCCTAGAAGGATGAGATTTTTTAATTAAATTCCTTGAGCATTGTTTATAGTAGAAGGGCTGTAGTGGCTTGAAATCTTGGGTTGTGCTCAGTTGGCAGGGATGTATTTGGAGGGAAAAGAGCTTGAGGAATTGGGAGCAGATGAAGAGGGAAATGAAACAACACCTACAAAATCAACTCCTCATATGTTCTGCAAAACACTCACAGCCTCAGACACCAGCACTCATGGGGGGTTTTCTGTCCCTCGCAGAGCTGCTGAAGACTGTTTTCCTCCATTGGTGTGACATCATGCTCTAGTTTGCATTCAAAATTTCCAACACATGAAATTGTTTAGGAGTTGAGTTCATTGCCTTGATGTATTGCTTTTCTGCTCACTGCAGGATTATAAGCAGCAAAGGCCCTCTCAGGAGCTTGTTGCCAAGGACCTGCATAATGTGGAGTGGAAATTTCGACATATTTACAGAGGTAAATGAAAAGAAACAATAAACAACTGTGTCCGGTTGGCTTTATAGTCATAATGACAATGAATGATACAGAAAATCCTTGTGATAATTTTGTCAGGTCAGCCAAGGCGGCATCTTCTCACTACTGGCTGGAGTATTTTTGTTAGCCAAAAGAATCTTGTTTCTGGAGATGCAGTTCTCTTTCTGAGGTGTGTTCAAATAGGATTTCGTTTTATGAATAAATAATATAAACATTCATAGTGTAAAGATTTTTTATACAGTCACAGTATCAGTTCCTCAATTACAAATGCTTATGAATAATAATTTTTGTTGAACTTCTAAAATAATTACCTTAAAAGTTGTATCAAAAGGTGATTTTTTATTGATTAACAACATTAAAACTTTTTCAATGAGCGTGCATGCCTACTACACTTTTACTTTAATTGGTATTGATAGGTATGTTTTTATACATATTGTTTTAGCAGTCAATTGATAGGAAATACTCTCACTGAATTTAAAGATAAGCTAAAAAAAATTGGTTATGTAATTTAGGAAATGTCTTTCTTTATTTAATGAAATCAAGAACACTAAATTGAATTTAATGAACATTTTTAATCAGGGTGAAATTAAGATTTTACTTATATTTGATTATAGATCTAATACCAATTAGCATAAGAAATCAGAGAGAGAAAAGTTCTTCTCATAGTAGAACATACCATAAAACCTCTGATGCTTTTTGTTCACGAGGAAGCATGGAGAATGAGTGGTAATGATATTATTATGGTTGTTCCTCATTGCTTATTAATATCTTTGTAGGGGTGAAAATGGAGAACTGAGATTGGGAATCCGAAGAGCTGCTCGACCAAGAAATGGTCTTCCTGAATCAATTGTTGGTAGCCAGAATTATTATCCCAATTTCCTTTCTTCTGTGGCCAATGCTATATCCGCCAAAAGCATGTTTCATGTTTTCTACAGTCCAAGGTACTACATTCATGCCTCAGGAATTTTCGTCTGGCAAAATGTTAGAAGTTAACTCTCAAAATTACTTAGCCTTTCATAAACATTGATTTGGTGATGTTGTGATAACTTATCTGTCAATTATTAATAAACTCATAGTTATAATTGCAGTGAAGTGATAGAATATCATAGCTCACCAGAAAATAGTAAGAACCGAATAAAAGCATTGGTGGTTCTTACATAGAAGCGCTAGAGAGATAGCTCAGATGTTTATTTAATGTATCGTAATTATCTGTTATTCTTCCATCTTATCAATTGTGAGAGAATTGGGGTCTTTCAACACTGGGAAGTGCAGAACCCTGGAAGTTCCACAAGTTGAGGAAATCTCTTAGTTTATTCATAACATACCAGGTTACTATTAACTTCATCCTTTCTTGGGAAGATTAGTACCATATGATTATGGATGCAAGGATAGTGAAGATCGAAGAGTTTTAGTTTAAGGAAAAAATGAGAAATGGCTACGGTCTTACTAGTTTTGATCTTTTTGGACGGACGGGAGGGGAAAATGATTTTCATCTTCTCAGTCTTTGAAGAAATAAATAGAGGTGATTTTCCCTACGAAGAGGAACATGATAATCTCTTCAAGAGAGTCTATATTGTTAGTGCTCAGTTATATTGTTCTGCTGTGTCAAATAGTAAGTAGCCTATGCTGAATAGGATCCTTACATTATATGTGAGTAGGCTTTATCTGTTTCTTGTTTGATAAATGATTTCAGCGTACTCAAGATTGGCATAAGAGTGTAGCAATAAATTGTAACGTGTTTGAACTTTTGTATAATACAGAGCAAGTCATGCGGATTTTGTTGTGCCCTACCAAAAGTATGTCAAAAGCATAAAGAATCCAGTAACCATTGGGACAAGATTCAAAATGAAATTTGAAATGGATGAATCTCCGGAGAGAAGGTCAACTACAACATAGTTATTAAACTTTAACCATTATCTACCATGAACAAAAAAGGGAAAATAATCCCAAGGAATATGACATTCTCTTCCTGTGTTGCAGGTGTACTAGTGGTATAGTGACTGGAATGAGTGATTTGGATCCCTATAAATGGCCTAAGTCAAGATGGAGGTGCTTGATGGTACAATTGCTATTTTTTTTCTTTAGAAACTAGTGAATCTACGGTACATTACTACAGACCAAATGGTGATAGTTTGTTACTGTGATATCTGACAGGTGAGATGGGATGAAGATATTGAGATTAATCATCAAGATAGAGTATCTCCTTGGGAGATTGATCCTTCTGCATCTCTCCCTCCCTTGAGCATTCAATCCTCCAGAAGGCTGAAGAAACTGAGGCCAGGTCTGCAGGGTGCTTCACCCAGTCACCTCATCACAGGTATGTATGAATCACAAATCCTAATGCTGATATAGCCAAAGTGTCTTAAATCAGTAAACTTCAGGCATTCTAATTCTCCTCTATTTACATATTTTTTGGCTTATGCAGGAGGCAGTGGGTTTATGGACTCTGAGGAGTCTGTAAGATCATCCAAGGTCTTGCAAGGTCAAGAAAAGTCAGGTTTTATGTCACTGTATTATGGATGTGACACAGTAACTAAGCAGCCAGAATTTGAGATCAGATCTCCAAGCCATCCAAATTTTGCATCATCAACTGGAGTGAGAAAGATTGCTGCTGGTGAGTTTATGAGGGTTCACCCTCCTAGTTATGCAGGATTCACAGAACCTAACAGGTTTCAAAGGGTCTTGCAAAGTCAAGAAATATGTCAATTGAGATCTCTGACAGGAAAGGTTGATTTGAACTTTGGTGCCTGGGGCAAACCCAGTTGCACAAATCACAACCTGCAACAGGCAACCAAACCCAACTTTCACTCTTTAGCACCAGAAGTTATTCAAACTGCATATTTTCCTTATGGTGATATTCACAAAGCTGGCCAAGGTAGCAGCACCAGCATGTCGTGCTCTAAACCTAACAATTTCCAGCGAGAAAATGTCACATTTAACTCTCCTTCCTCTCAGTCAAGGATCATGAGAAATGAAGCTGGAAGACCAGAAGTCACAATCCAAAATGAGCAGAAGCTGCAGGACAATATTTCTGGGGCTGCTTCTTTAGGGACAAACATGAGGATTTCAAATGATGAAAGTTTCAACGGGAAGGTAAATGCTTGTAAACTATTTGGATTTCCCTTGTCTGGGGAAGTCACCACCCAAAATTTACAGAACTCGGCTAAAAGAAGTTGCACAAAGGTGAGCGATGATAGCAACAGAGTTATATTGTGATATGCGTTTTTCTCTTTGACAATTTGCCAACACATGTAACATAACACTGAATGAAGGTTCACAAGCAAGGTAGCTTAGTTGGAAGAGCCATTGATCTCTCAAGATTGAACAGCTACAGTGACCTGCTGATTGAACTAGAGAGACTATTTAGCATGGAAGGCCTTCTAAGAGATCCTAATAAGGGATGGAGAATCCTTTACACTGACAGTGAAAATGACATCATGGTTGTGGGAGATGACCCGTGGCAGTAAGTAACCATCTTTCTTCACTCTTATTTGTTCTAATGAAATTTGAATTCTCTACTGGTTTTCTGTAATGTTACTCAGCTGTGCTTTTAGAATCGATTGATGAACACTGATTTTAGCGATTTAAAAGACTTTTAAAATATCAATATCAGTTTATTTTAATGCTAAATAGATAATAATACTGTCAAAAAACCAATACAGAATCTGAACTCTTTCAAATGCAGCTTTACCACCTTTGAGACGGTTATCATAGGCCATGTAATCCCATGTAGCATTCTTGGTGAAATCCACTGAAAAACTGCATTTTTCCTTTTGTCTGCAGTGAGTTCTGCGAGGTGGTCTCGAAGATTCATATCCATACACAAGAAGAAGTTGAGAAGATGACAATTGGGATGATGAATGATGATACCCAGAGTTGTTTGGAACAGGCACCAGTGATGATTGAAGCTTCAAAGTCTTCTTCTGTGGGTCAGCCAGATTCTTCTCCAACAGTGGTTAGAATCTAGTTTTAAGGTTGTCTTAGGTATTGTGATGTTGCCCTATTTTTATGCTATATGATCAATACTATTTTGCACATATGTTGATTGATACCACCATCAATTGCACTATCTATGAACTAACAAGGTAAGGGCATACTAAAAATAAATCGACAACAATGTCTCTGAACTTGCTGAATAAGGGCACCATATTGCTTGGTACCATGTAAAGCCATTTACAAGTAACTTTGGAGTAAACTGTTAAAACCTGCACGGTGTAATATCCATATAAGTTTATTTTAATCATAATATTTAGGTTATTAAAGAAACATTTTCACTAGTGTTATCAGGTTAATTGAAACGCCAAAAGATTTAAATCTTCTATAAAATAACAATTGAATGTACAATGTTCATGAATTTTGTTTTTATCTTAAAAAGAAAATCCAACTTATAATGCATTGTTATTTGAAAAATTCATTCCATATCTACCATCATACTAAAATAACATGAATACTTCATACTAAAATAAAATGAATACTTTTATTTAACTTAATAACATCTCAAACGGCTAGTTTAAATATAATATATTAAAGTGATAGAAATTTTATACTCATTTATTGCTCATTATTCATGTTTATTTCAAATTTGATTTGACTGAAATGTAAAAGATTAATTTATGGTAGTACTAAAATATGTCCAACTTAAGAAAAGATGAAGAAGAATGATTGAACTAGAGTAAACTTAGATCAGATAGATTCGACGTATCTCTCAGTCACACTTACACAGGTTAGTTCTCATACATTTTAATAAAATCACTAATTATTGAGTTATCAATAATAACTTAGATTTTAAGTTCAATACTAAACATCAATTTCTTAAAAGTTAAAAAGACTTCTTTTAAGATTGACAATATATAAAAACTAATGAGTTAAATTTTATTTATGACAATTAAATTCAATAAGTGATGCAATCTAGATAAAAATATAGAAAAGTGTTGATTTTTTTATCCAGAATTATCAATGTAAAAAACGTAACTTTATTCATATGTAATATGTAATATAAGATGAGTACAATGGAAGAAATATAAATTAATAAACTAATAAAAGACAATGCCTACAAAATAGGATAAAAACATATATATCCTTTGAATTAACATGACATTTATTTAAAATAAACTACACGTAAAAATCTTAATACATTAGGTTGGTTAACTAGTTCCAACAATTATGTCTTCAACAAAAATACTTTCGAATTAGAATTTGAATTTAAATCTTATTATGATTTTCAAAGCATGAATAAATTAAATCACGAGATAATATATATAATACTATAATTTATTAAACAACTTAAAAAACTTATCTCTTGTCTTTAGTGCAATTTACTCAAATATCTCAAATATATTCTCTCTCATCATAAAACACGAACATCAATTTCATCGAATGACATAGTTTAATAAGAACGTAAATCCTAAACTCCACTCGTTTAATATGTTGGATAGTATACTAGAAACCTACTTCACACTTCAACTAAGCCTCTTGTAACTCTTCCTTGAAAAAAATTATAGGAGTAATTTTTCTTTTTTCCCTAATACTATATATTTCCACAATATTCATGATAAATGTAAAAAAATCTCTTTTCAAATCAACAAGCATTACAAACTATTTTAAAACAATTATGTCACAATGGTGCAAGATTAGACAAATAAAGTACTTCCTTCTGTAGAAATCAACTGTTTGGAAATATTAAGTAAACTAGAACATCAATTAAAATAAACGAGAATTTAACAAGTTTTCTTCCCCTGTTCCCAAACAGGGCAAAAAATTTGCGCTACATTGAAGATCATATTTCAAATATGTTACTCCAGCTGTGCAGACAGGAAAAATGTTTATCCTCTCCAGCATATACAATCGAGGAGGTAACTTTAATGCCTAAATATATTACAAATATTGGCAATCATATATTACAAAATTGGGTGACTACCTGGGTGTGAATAAGATTAAACTACTTTTGATTTTACTATTAAATCTGCTGGCTTAACATTTACAGATTAATTACTGTCAGCAGAAACAAAATTGCAGATACAATAATCTTTACAGCACTATATACCAGTAGCATCAGTTCCTGGCTGAAAACTGGGGAATAAAAGCATGCCCCTGACCCTTTCATTATGTCATATGGACAACTTGAATATCAAGCATAAAAAATTGAGAAACTTTGCAGCCTACACCCTCACCACCAATGGAAAAATAATACCAGAGGTGTGCCTCAGACCACATTATCTTCCATTTCCTGAGGACCAAAAATGCTGCTCAACTTTCTTCAGTTTCTAAATACAAAATGTGGGGTTAAGAAGGACGTCTAGAGTTAATAGAAACACAAGGTTCTAATACCTCTACTCGGAATCTGAATCAATAGAAAGATACGGGCGGGGCCTTACTGAACGTTTTTGACGAGGAAAAGAGAAAGGGCTATCTGAATCAGATCTTTTCCGAATTGCCTTGTCAGATCTAACATCATTCATACCAAGGAGTAAAGGAGCTGCACAAGGAGCCGTGGTAAGTCAATAATGGGAGGAGAAAAATATATACCATTGCATATAAGAATCACTGAGTTAGGACTAGAATATGGTAAAATCAAATCAATCTTGCAAAATGTCTACAGTTACAGACAAAATAGCAGAATTAAACATCAGAAAGGAGACAAACCAGAAAAATGTACAATCACAGCTGACATGTTCTGTCAAGAAGTTATCTTCTCCACGATTATAGATATGGTTAATTACAGTACATAAAGATATGTATGGAAAGCTTGATAACAGGTAGTACAATAGTTTCAGCAAACTTTGATAGAATAGACTTCAATGCCAACTTGAACTATGTAAATAAATTATTTTATTGATAACAATCACCCAAATTACACTCTCATCCTCTGTTTGTAATAATGTTATAATTGTAGAAATAAAGAGTTTATATAATCAAAGAATATCTAGATTATATATGTACTATTAGAAACATTTTCTTTTATTCCCGTATCCATATTATCATGAGAGGATATCAAATCTCCCCCCTTTTTTATATAGATTCATTTCTTCTACAACTAAATATATTGTACTATACATATCCGAGACCATCTCAACCTATATATCGGGATCCATATCGGCTAATGATTCAATTCCATGAAAGATTTCTAGTGATCAATTTATAGTTGTCCGATATGGCTTATCATTGTGATCCATTTATTTGCAAAATAAATCAAGTTAAGGGAGAGAATACATAGAGATTGAAGGAAAGACGAACTTCAATGATAAGCCACAATTGGGCAAATGATTACATATCAGCCTACCATACATTTCGGCTCTCAAAAAAAATAGACAAGGTGAAAAAAAAACAAGATAACTACTTTATGGTTTCAACATTAACTTCTTCAACGGTAGCAGCAGATTTTGGAGGCGAACTCATATTAGAGGGAGTTCCTTTGTTGTCGACATCTTCCTCAACATCTTCAGCATCATCCTGTCGGCATCAAAGACAGACATATCGGCCAGGTGAACCAATGTTTTTTTATGAACATCTTTGTTCACATCAAAGCGTTCGTCACCGGCATCGATGTTGTAGAGGAGCGCTACTTGGTGAAGTTCTTTCTTAAAACTTTTGGGTTTCTAACAACTCCTCAACCACGCTCTCTCGAGCTTGCTTCCCTTCAGCAATCATCTCCTTGGCCTTTTCTAATTTGCCCTCGGTCTCCAAGCAACGATTTTTCCAAGATTTCAGCCTCGTGCTGATTTCTGACAAATCATTCTCCCATTCTTCCTTCTCGATTTTCATAGCCATCATCGGGCTCTTCAGCTCGGCCAACTCATAGGCTATCTTGATTTTTCCACATCCTCTGTCTCGTTTTTTAGGAGAGCAAACATTTGGTGGCCGAAAACCATTGATCGACTATTATATTTCAGGGAAGCGTTTATTAGCGAATTTGGAGAGTTGTCACCCAGCAATCGTTCCTCTTCCTCAGATAAGGATAATTTATGTTTTTCTGAATATCTATGTTGCCCACCAACAGACTTCCATTGTCTTTATGGTCAAACTGAGAAGTCCCCACATACTCCCCAAGGTTAGTCGACTTGTTTTTCGTTATCTGATTGCCTCCTTATTGTGGCCGGGGTGGATACGTTTCTACTATTGGACCTTTTTTAGTACCACGACTTGGACCACTACCATCCTTTTTCTTGTTCTTAGTAGCAATCTTCTTTAGGTCAAAGAAGATGTTCTTATTTCCAGTCTTAGCTTCAGCTAACGACATGATTCTTGCCAACACAGAGACATTCAGATTACATAAAACATCGGCCATAACTTCACAAAGAAAAGAACATACCGAACATGCCGGTAAAGGGATGCAGGAAAGGAAAACTTTCACAATTTGTCGAGTAGGAAGTTAGCAAGGTAATTCATCCAGGTATCCCAATATCTTCCTATCCTCTTTTGGCAAAGAATCCCTCGACCAATAAAAAGGAAATTTAGGTTTTCCACCGACGTAGAAGTACTCTCAAATCGGTTTTAAATTTCTTAAAGGGTGAAGAGAAAGTTGAGTAAACAGGATCACGCTTGTCCTTCTAAAGATAGCAAGCTAACCATTTTCCTAGGTCAGGTACTATAAAAATGAAGCAATACCTGAGGGGTTGGATTCGTGTTAAAGAGGATACAGATAACCCTAAAAGCCTAGAGAGAAGCCCGTGCATTCGGGTGAAGTTGGGTAGGAGCCACATTTAGGATATGTAGCACTCCCATGGTAAATTCATCTAAGGGAAGGTGCACATGTAAATGTGTGAAAAATCATGCATACATATAGAAAAAGTCATGTGGGTAACTGTCTCAGCCATGACAAACATTATTAATGGTACTCACACAGTCAAACAAAACTATGTCGTCAGACACATGCTCCTTGAACATATATAAATACTATTGCGGTACCACTTTAGGGAAGACGACACCTATATTTATAAAAATGCCCTAGAATACTAAGACCTACCCAAACATATCCCCATCTTAGTGGGAGATCATGTTTGGCCCACTCGAAGGCAGAGTTACTTTCATTACCTTCTATAGGACCCTTGTTGGAAGATGACGCCCCTGATGAGGATGTCGTCCTCTCCTAGTCACTAAGACTTATCTCGACACCACTACCAGACATGTTGGATGCACTAGAGGAAGACATACCAGTGCAGCAGCAAAGTGCACAAGTCTCTTAGAAGAAAGGATGTATTATCAGAGGAAGGAGTGGGTAACTTCCATATGTTGAAATGACTAACCTTTTATAGGCAAGAGTGAAGCATCTTCAACTTCTACCTTTCCATCTTCAACTGTTGGTGGTCAAGGGATTTTTGCCATCACTCTTCTCAAGGTCACCTACCACTAACAACCTAATAGCCTGGTAACGTTTCAATCAAGCCTCTTCACCTACTATATCTGTAGGACGAAGTGACCAAAGAACATGAAATTTTCTCTACATTCCTATGCATATCGGCTAATGTTACCTAGAACATCTTGATATTCAAGAGTCTCATTTGGATCGATGGGGCTAGTGTATTGTAGGTATCTGAGACCATCTCGGCCTACACCCGATGTTATCTCAGGCATCCTAGATATGTCATCTTGGCCCATCATGACCGAGATCCTTTTGCTTTTCATATGATTGAAATGATCTTGGTCCATACCTACCCAGGATCATCTCGTGCAAGCCATGAACACCCACGACAACCGAGATCACATCGGCCTCATCACATTGTAATAGTAAGGATTAATTATGAGATAGTAAATGTTGAGAGCTAAAACGTATTAGTATATCATTAAGCAAGTTAATTATGATAATTATCCATGTGGTCAAGACCCAACCAAGTAAGAGCCCATAAACCTAATATAAATAGCATAGTTCAGGAGGGAATTAACTACGTATTCATTATTACAGAATTGGTGATCATGACACACACCCCTGACTAGAGTGTCAGAGTGTCTTTTGCAGGAACACCCCATTTCAACTTAAGACGAGGCCTGGATTAGGATACATCTCAATTAGGAGGTTGAAGAGTAAAGACAGAAGAGACCCCATTTCAACTTAAGACGAGGCCTGGATTAGGATACATCTCAATTAGGAGGTTGAAGAGTAAAGACAGAAGAGAGGAGGAGCTTCTCGTTCACAGTGTGCTTTCGGTCCTGAAAGAACATAAATCATTTGTGTTGTCTCATAAACACATGTTTCAGCTTAGTATAAATACTCTAGAGCCTTGTACAAGACCATGCCAATCTAGTAAGCCTATTGTTTCGGTGCCACCTCTAGTGAGTTTTCTAGTAAAGCTTCCGTCAAGGTAGTTAAAACTGAGACTATGGTTAGGATAGTGAAAGGTTCACATAATCGTAATTCGTGGGATCACATGAATTGTAGATTTTACTTTCTACAAACATGATACACACATAACCAATAGTAGAAAACTTGTTTTAATGTTCTTAATATTACATTTTATTGGATTTGGGTAAAGAGATGAACATGCATGTAACCCATGCAAGTTCCAAGTACCTTAATTGGGTTTATTTTTATTGAAACCCATTCAACCAAAAAGGTGAAGGAAGGTGAAGGGTGCACTAGAAAACATCCTTAATTTTGAATTGGGTTTGGATTTTGTTTTAATTGAAACCCCATTCATGAAAAAAGTGGATAGGTGTTGCAACTGCAAAAAATGGTGAACTTTAGTTACATTAGTCTTTAAGCATGTGGTATTGCGGCTAACAACACACATAACAAGGTGAGTTTTCAATTACATTAACTTTTAATTAGGCTTAGGTTTTATTTGAACTAAATCCAATTACCCAATTAGGAGGCGAACAAGTGGCACAACAAGCAATTTAGAAAAAACAATGATCCACAAAATTTTATGATTTTGTTCAACCATCCTAACAACTTTGTTGTCCACGAGGCTTGGGATTTGAATCAGAAATGTGTAAAATCATCATAGGATCTTACGATTTTACGAGTAAAATCTCGATTTTAACTATAATGGTTTCCACACAACCCTTGCTTCTCCAACAAACACAAGGATGAAATTGTGCCATTTTGATGCATCCAAGCAAAAGTAAACCCAAGCAACCAGTCCACATGCCCTTATCTCAAGTTCCCGTTACAACTCCGTTCGAGGCGTACGGCGATGTAGATGGCTGACGACCTTTCGAGTAGGTCGCTTTCTTTGTGTGCTCCTGCCCTTGTGGTGGCTCTATCACAGTTCATTTGGTGGTTCAACCCATTGTCCCCTCTCCTTAAGTTAGTTCATTCTTTTTTACCCAACTTTCGAAAATATGAAAATGACTTCCGACGATCAACCTCCATAACAGATTCTCCCATCTTTTCTAACCATTTTGTAAGTACAAAGAAAATGGACATGGACGGGTCTAACTATTCCACTAGGGATTCTGAAATCGGGTTATTGTTATCTTAACATCAATTGAATTTCTTCCTACATAACATCATGAACAATGGGTAAAGATTGATGCTCAACTATGTAGTGTTATTAAATCCACTATTCACACCTCACTCAAACCTAGTTTTCATCCCATGGGTTGTATATCAATTTGGAGTGTTCCCTTTATAGAAATTAAATACATCATCTGTAGTGTGTGCCAAGATCTCTTAACTTTCTTGCTTGACCCATCATGTGTAGTGTATCTATTTCAATATATATGTAAAATAACATTGTTATCATATGTCGTGATAAAGAGGGTATTGTACAACTAAAACAATATCTAGCTCAAAATTTCAAGATAAAAATGCATGGACACCTAAGGTATTTCCTTGATATAGGGGTGGCACAGTGCAAAGATGGATTTGTCATAATGCAGATAAAATATGAATAATGACATTTACTAAGTTTGTGGACACAAATGGATCCAATGCCAAACTTGTATCTAGTCAAGGAGAACAAGTCCTAGGAGATACATATGATTAGTTGGTAATCTAAATTACCTCACTTTGATTCGTTCCAACATCACCTTTGGTGAGCATAGTAAGTCAATTTATAAACTCTCATAGTCAAGAACATTGAGATGTGGTCATACGCATCCTAAAATATATTAAGAAGGTTCTCTAAAAAGGCCTCATTTATAAAGATAAGGAAAATACTCAAATTCTTAGGTATTTTGTGATGACTGAGCAAGTTCATATATTAATAGAATAAAAGACAATATCATTGTCAAGAATAAGTAAATGGTTATTTGCCCACTTGAAATATGGATGATATTATCCTCCACATGTGTTTGTGTGTAACTAAAACTTGAGTCCAAACATATGAAAGTTGCACAAAATGATATCCTCAGATAAAATCAGCACTCAAATTGACAATTGAATTCCTCTAAAATAAGAAAAAAGTAGTGACAAAAGCTTTAGGCCAAGAGTAACGAACCGGTATCTGTCAAGGAATTTGTGGCACCTTCTCCAGATGCAATTTGCGGTCTGGAATTCAATCCACTTGCAGTGGAAGTGTCACCATTACTGCCACTAGCACCACCTCCAAGACTAAGAGTGATCCAATCCTCCGTAAAGACACCATTTGATACGTCTGCATGATCACTCAATTCATGCTGCATAGATGATTCTGCTGGTTTTGTAGGTAGAAAAATCTGAAGGGAGGGATCTTCTCTGGGAAATGCCAGTGGATTGTCAACCAAGCCACCATTTAAATCATCCTCAGGTCGAACTACCGAGGAATCTGGGGTAAGAGTGCTAGATCCCAAAGCAGTATCCGGGGCCAACATATAACCATTCAGGGACGATGAGCAATTGATGTTACCACTCTGCAAACCAACCAATGTATCTGACACATCCTCCACTTCAGAACTAAATAATTGGAATCCTGGGACTGCTGGAGTTCCAGATTGCAATGGCCAGAGGGAGGACATCCCAAAATCATCTTCACTGGGATGACTATTAAAAACTCCCAAACCTGCATTTCCACCAGGATTGTGATCTTCCGTATATGGATCAATAATTCCAGGCTCTAGCACCGAGTAAACATCAACTGCAGCACTAGTTTGATTATTGTTGTACCCAGTTATAGGAGTCGGAGACATCAATACATCGTTGTCTTCTTCTGAATCACTAATAACAATAACTTCTGCATCACCAATTGGAGCAGAAGCATTATGAACAGAATATCCATATGCGGAATCAATATTACTGTTAAACACAGAATCAATCTCAATACCATTGGTAGTAGAATAATCAATATGTCCACCACCACCCTGATTTACGCTTGGATCATCTTCATCCCGGCCACTTCCAGTGTCACTGCTGCTCATTGGAATAATAACATGTTCAATATTTTCAAGATCCTCATTCAATCTATTATTACCAGAAGAGGTGTTTGTATTCTCAGGTTTGCTGACTTCCCAAACACCGTTACTATTCTTCCTAAGTTTTAAACCAATAGGACCATCTGAAACACCTTCCTGTTTGAGCTTTAAATTTTCCATTTTCTTTATTTCATCAGTAGAGACAAAGAGAGATCCATCAGGACGGTGCCAATGAGCAAGAGTTCCCAACTCCCGTCGTTCACTTTCATTCTTAACCTTGACACGCCAAAAACCATCAGGCTTCACCTCGATCTCTGTAATCTCTTCTCCACAATTTTTCATCTATGCCAGCAAACCAGGATACATAATAACTACCGAGTCAACAAACTCAATTATACGCTTTATCAAGAGAGAAATAAAGATAAAGGGGGACATAACACTACCAGAGTAGTGATGCGATTGAAGTAAGGGTCAATGATGATATTCTCCAGAGCATAATTTTTAAGGCATATGGGACACTGCCACTGCAGAAACATTTAATGCTTCATCAAAAAAAATTTAAAAACAGGTGTACGACAAAGCAAGCTCAACTTTTGAGAACCATACCTTCCTTGATCGTTCATTCATTTCAACAAAAACTTCAAGATCGAAACAGCCCATGTGAACACAAGGTTTGAATCTTCCTGCAATCTTCATTCTAGAACCACTCATCTATAAATTTAACAATTACAAAAAATTTAGAAGACTTTCAGGAAGTGAATCATAAAACTTCATGGCAACTAAAATAATCCAACACGTGAAAGCCTTACTGGGCAACGAAGATTGATGCTAAAAGTATCTGAAACCACTTCCAAATCACTATCACTATCAGCATTATCATTAGCATTTCCACCCCCAACACAACAACAAACACGTGCAAGAGCATCTTCAAAACGCTCACCATCAGGCTCCTCTGGAATCATGCTTAGAATCTAGAACCAGAGAACAAGTAATTGATTTAATAATACATGTATAATAGTATTAAATGAATATATAGACTTCAAAAATTAAACATACATGTCAAGGGCATTTCAACACGACACAGATAGAAATGTCACATCCTTCGTGAATTAAATTTTATTTTTCAAAGGAATAAAGTTTGATATTTTGGCTTTGATGCTTAGCACTTCCCTGTGTGGTTGTTTCACTAGAGTAGCCGACTCCGACTCAGTAAAAGAAACCCATAACAGAAACGGAGAAAGGAAAATGATTTCATGGTTTACTGAAAAACAGCATAACAAATAGAAAATTGAAAGATAGCCCACGGTTGCCCCTTACAACTAGGGATGTCAAAAAAATCCATACTCACAAGTATCCGTAGATAAAACCCACAACGGGTAAACAATAAATATTGTAAACGGGTATAAGTATTTTTTTTATACCACATATACCCACATGTTAATGGGACAAGTAATATCCGTACATGTGGATATCCATATACTCTAATTTAAATTAAATAAAAATTTAAAAAAAACATGATTAAAATATTAATATATCGATTTTCAATGGATTGTTTTTATCCATTGGTTTTAAAAATTTCATTTCTTTGTAATATGTCATTAACAATATTTAAATGGGTTATCTGGACTTTGTTTAAAATTTATGAATGTTATGTATTTTATTTTATTTGAATTTACGATTGAAATATGTTGTTAAATATTTAAATTTTTCTTTTGTAAATACCCACGAGTGTCCGTGGATATTAAAAAAATATGTGAGTACCCGCATAACGGATACCCGCACGGATATGGGGACGGGTACGGGGCGGATATTTATCCATCGGGTAAGTTACGAGGGAGCAACTATCCATAGGATAATGATATTTTGATCCACTTTTAACACCACCACTCATATCACCCTTCAATTATCTATTTTAATTTTTTTAGTGGTGTGATGTGATGATCTAAGAGTGATTGGAGTGCTAAGTTAAAAGTGGGTCAAAATATCATTATCCCTACCCGTATCATGCCCGCTCCATTGACATCCCTACTTACAACTAAGCTTTGACACTGCTCTCTTTAACCAAATGCTAACAAATCTCAATCCATCCCCTTCGACTCCTAATTATGCCAAGCTGCCTTCTCTAACTAATTCTCAATTCTCTACATTCAATAACTGTTGAGATTTGGGATTCTGTAATCCAGAGATTTGGTACCTTCATGGTTGCTGCATTTAAGGACCCTTAGATTTAGGAAAATGTGTTTTGTTCCTATTGACATGTACAAAAGATGTCATTTTATTTTCACCATTTCTTAAACAATCATTATAAACAGGATGCATATGGAAAATACTGCCTTTTTACAAAATCGAAACAAAACACAATTCATTCCATGCACTGTATTTCTACATGTTCTGGAGGTAACCGTATCCTTAACTCCTTGTGCTTTCCTTTTGCTTGTCTACTACAAATTTATTTTTCCATAAGAGAAATATTTGTAATTAAAAGTAATGTCACTCCCACTAAAATCCATGCACACTCTCCACATTTAGTGAATGAGGGGCAAACACAATTCAGATCACACTTAAGCATATAAGAACGATAGATAAAATATTGGCAGCATAAAACATTTCTGCTTTGTTTGGAAACACCAAAACTTCATCAAGAAACAATTTTGGGTTATGATAGACATGCAGCTTGATTAAAACAGAACCCTACCAAATAACATAAACAAAGATCAATACGTTAAAATCTCCAAAAGAAGCCAATCCAAAACAAGTGTTAGCAATATTTCTTCACCATATTTACTAAGCAGAAAACTGGTAATCACATAAAAATAAAATAAAAAACAAATGAACAAGATTCATATATTATATTTTTAAGAGTTCGGTAGACCCAACCATGCCCTTGTTATTTATGAGAAAGGATGTTAAACATCATACAAAAAAAAAAACAATAGTATGCCGATAACTCCAAAGCATGGAACTAAGAAAGCATAAGAACTCTGACAAATACAATTTTCACGTCAGAAACAATAACAAGACATACCTTTTCCGAATTAAAATGAGTGCTAAATGGCAATATAAGCAACAGCTACAATGTCAAGTCAAGCCATAGCACTACATAAACTACCCTGCCCCCCAATACTTTCCGAATTCAATAATGTCCTTAGAATTGAAAAAAACTGAGAATCACATTAGCAATCCAAGTTTTGCTAAATTTCATTTTTCTTTTTCAGAAATAAACCCAAAGGAAACAACCAAAAACTTTTGACTGACATCAATATAAGGAGATTCAACATCAAACTCCACAATTCAATAAGCTAGGATTGAAGGAACAAAAAGTAAGCCAGAATACTATACTTAAAAATTAAGCAAGTTTAGAAAGCAATCTTGATTGAATAATCTTGACTATTCCAATAAGTTCTAGACCGAAGGAACCAGAAATCAGCCAGAATACTATACTTAGAAATTAAGAAAGTTTAGAATGCAATCTACCTCTGGCATGGTGAGCCTTTTAATAATTCGAACCCCTAAACAGAATATGCGAGCATCCACCACCGTCAAGGAAATCCTATTAATTCCATCCTTCGAATATGGTGTGATCTGACACAGGAGAAATAAAATAAGAAATTGAATAAACTACTAAAATGAAATTTAATTAACAAAGAAGAAAAAATTGATCTAAAACCAGCACTCAAGCATAAATATCTACATTCAAAAAAGGTATAGAAAACAAGATAAATTTCTTAATTGTTACAAACAATAGAAGACAACAAACTCACAACTGAACCAGAGTCACGACCATTAGCCCCAAGCATCTGTGAACCGGGTCTGTTAATTGCACGAACAGGAAGACCTACAGGTATATAGTTAAAATTCAATGACAAAAATACAATTCAACCATAATACATGAATTCCATGAAGAAATTTGGATACTTTACTAACAAAATACGTACTTCTAATCACACATAATTTAATGTGCAGACTAAATTAAGACCCAAGACATGAAACAAAAGTCTAAAAAGGAAACTAACAAAAGAGAGTAGATTAAGACTAGCACACATACCGTTGACTTTTAAATCTGTATGTTGTGGCCATTGCATCCTGAATGAAACCTTGTCATTCAAAAGCATACACCAAGCCTAAATATGAAAGAATTGTCATACATTAATACCTAAATAGCCAGTTATGCATCAAACTACAAGCACTAAATCATACCAACCTGAATATCATACTCTGGTTTCGATACCAACTCCTTGTTTGCTTTCGTGAGTTGAAACGTTCTTTCCACACTTTGTACTGGGCTGGTTCTAAACAATTCAAATAGAAATATGGTTAAACCATTCAAGCACAAAATTATATTAAAAGTAGGTTTAAACAATAAATCTGTGATGGATTTGATAATGACTTAAGAAAACCATGAGACAAGATAATAAAACACTCAGGAGGGGAATTTAGTTCCGAAAGGTTAATGTCCTGAGAGAACTTTCAAATCAAAAGAGCAAACTCAACACCCAAACAATTTTACTTCACACAATGTAAATATAGGAAACAGCGCTAATATTGGTATCCCTTTGAATAGAACAAAACAACCAACACGGAACATACGTAGAAAGAAACCAAAAGCTATACACAAGACACCCGAACTTGCATTAGAAGAAAAGAATTAAATATAACACAACTCCACCCTCACCACTAAATTAAATGGAAAGTAGTCAAGCCTGAATGAAGGAGAACCCAAGCAAACAATTGTAATTGTAACTTACGCAACAAATTCTCTTATTGGCAAATAACAACTAAAACAGACATTCAATTTGCTCAAACACAAACAAAACCAGTAGCACAATGTCACAAACCAATTACACCCTTACCCATCAGTGGGAATATTGGTTGTTGTCAACTTCACCGGAAACAAAAGGTGTGTGACTGAAACACAAAACCTGTAATATAAAGAGAAAAAAAAAATTGAGTGATGGGCTAAAGAAAATGGCAAATAATAAATGCATACAGGAGAGTATCACACACAGAGGAAGAGCTTTTTAAAAGACAATAAACATAGCATTCATCTGAGAATCATAATAATATTCTCAAAATGACATTGTTCTACAAAAACCGAAGCCTAATAATGGAAATTGGAATCTCTATTCATAACTAGCAGCCACAACAATGTTAGCTTAGAAGAATGAAATACCAAAAAGTGAGTATCTCTACAACTATCAATATGCTACTGAAAGAATCATCAACAACGAAGTTACCACAATAAAACATGTTATTATCCATAAGTTCAGTCAATTGTATCACTACAGGATATCAGAGACAACAAATTGGATGAAAACGGAAATAACACAGGCCCTTGATAATACAAAATAAAATGGCATGTAAGTAAAGATTACAAATATTTAGCATTGAATGGGGGAAAAGAAAATTTTTGAACTATTATTTATTCCACTCCATCTACTGAAATAAGAAGAAACACAACATACGGGTCTGCACGATCAACTCGACATATTTCACAGTAGAATTTATCAGGAACATGTGGGGTTCCATCCGTAGGTTTCTCTGGAATAACAACACAGTTTATATGCTGCGACACATCACACCTTGTATCTGCACACTGCATTTAGACGAGAAGAAAAAATGTTTCCATTAACAAACATAAATTTATATGAGATGTTAATAAAACAATTATATCAAAGAGAGGGGGATTGGGATGGAAATGACCAATAAATCATAGGGGCGAGAAAAAAAGGCATATAATATTTAAATCATCTGGATAGATAACATATATATTGAATATTACACCTTGACCAAAGGGTCCGTATCCAATACATTTCCACAAAGACAGCGAATCTTAGTATCTGATAGAAAGGAATCCTCCATTTCACTTTTAATTTTCACATTACTGCTATCAGAGCCCTGTCCCTTCGATGACAAGTCAATGGCCCCAGAAACCTGCAATTTTCTGGGCAAAATGAAAACACAAGTCACAAGAAAAATAGTAAACCAAGGAGATTATAGTATATGCCCGTAAAATCAACTTAACATAAACGTAGAAACACATCATCAAACCATGAGTAAACTACAAACTGATCAAAGATGAGCTTTATTCGGATAAGTTAGAAATGTTTTTTAGAGTTTCTCTACCAAAATAGAGGATTTTTCCAGTAGAGAACCTCTCAAAAAACACTTATAAACATAGACACACATCATCAAACCATGAGTGAACTACAAACTGATCAAAGATGAGCTTTATTCGGATAAGTTAGAAATGCTTTTGAGTGTCTCTACCAAAAGATAGAGGACTTTTCAAATAGAGAGCCTCTCAAAAACACTTATAACTTCATATTCAAACATTCTCCGAAAAATTGTTGGCCTTCCTTTACATTTATCTGAAGCATAATAAGCTAGACAAAAGAAAATATCATCAACAGTGTTGTCTCTAACACTAACCTATATGTGTCCTCCACTAACTTGGCCACCCGTTGTTTTCCAACTGCATTCTTCTTGATCCACAATTTAGATACTGGGAAAAAGTAACAATCTGTGAACTCAGTTTACAGGGGAAAAGATAGAGGCATATCTGAAAGGCAACTTCACAAAATAAAATTATATGCATAAAAAATAAAAAATCCAAAATACATTCAATTCAATAAACTATGGCTTATAGAAGTTGCATTGCCACCACTCTAAACTAGTGTTCTAAAACTTGAGTTCGACCAGTTTTATTCAAATAATTGAACTGGTACAAACTTATTCAAATTGGCTGGTTCGCAGCACACCAAGAGAACTGGACAGTTTTTAAAACAAACAACCCATCACACCCAGTAAGGCGACATGCCATCACCCAACCCTTGCCAGTGACTAGTTTGTTGCCTAGTTCACATTACAGTGTTGCAGGGAAGAGATAATGTAAAGAAGGAAAAAGATTTTCCAAATGTTAGAGAGCAGAGGAAGTTCCCAGAGATTGTTACTAGCACAAGATAGTGAAATGAGAAACTGATATGAACAGTTTAACTGAAAACAGGAGAATTAAACCTCCAAGGTTTGGCTCTAGCAAAGAGCTCCCCCTTTTCTTACAATATATCCCTATGAATGCACATTAACGATCTAATTGATACCTTCTAACTAGTTTCTTTTATCTGTCCCTAACTAAGTTTTTCTTCCCTTCTATCCTAATGATACCAGTTTCCCTTCTACCCTAATTATACCACCAGAATGAAATTCAACCATCTTCAACTTGAAAACCTCTGGAAACTGGAATCAAATCAGATTTTCAACCACCTTAAGTAACCTTCTTCAATGACTAGATAACCACTTATTATGAACCTAATCAATGTGGTACCCTGATGAGAAATTTATTAAAATCCCGGAACAATGCTGGTTGAGATAGTGCAAGATCAACTTCTGAATTTAGCTTGGCAAAATGCCAATCTTTTCTTCTTGAATCCTGTTATTAAGGTAAAAAATTATAGCCAGTTTGCAGAACTCAAGTTCTGCGCCTTCCTCTTTCTCCATATCTCTGAATATCTTCATCCCCCTATTTATCTAATTAGTTACATCTACTTAACCAACTAGTCTAATAATCCCTAAATAATTGTTCTTCCCTCCTACCCTACAGGAGTCTAAAGGTTGTGGATATGCCAACTTCCACTGCTTGATGATATCGTCTCAACAAGAAACATGAACAGTATGCACTACGCACAAAGCGGGTTAGCTTCTTCGTGACTAGTCCTCATTGCATTGAGACTAAAGTTTGACGAGCCTATAGGCCAAAAATGGTCATCTATTTCTAATTATTTTTCTAATTTATATTTTATGGTCTTAAGCAGATGATAGATGCTTTACATTTATAGATATTTTTTATACTGCATTTTCTTTACTTAAAACTTTATTATAATCAAATATTATGCTAATCTAACTACTTAGAACTTTGCTTTAATCAAATGTTATGCTAATTCAACATAGTATATATCTACATTCCTTTTGAGAAAAAGAGGACCTTTGAAGAAATTGGTTTTTGGGTACCAACATTCAGCAGTGGGTCAATTTTCTTTTTTATTTGGCCTTTTGTATGCTTAAGCCCACAAAACCCAAGCCCAAAAACCAACTTTTTTGTAACCCCAGCATTGATAATAAAGAAAACACCTTCGCTGACTTGACATCATTGCACCTTCTTCAATCTAGTACAAATGTACATCCTCTCTCACCCAAGCCCGAGTTGCATGAATCACTACAATCAGAGCTCTTCTCCACAACTCATGAGTTTTGGTTCCTCTGCTTCTGCTACTCTGTTTGTGTGGTTGATTGGTTCTCTTTCTATGGAAGAAATGAGGATCTCTTGAGGCATTATGGTTTCAATTTGAATGATCTATCTTAGAGATCTAGTTTCAGGTGTTGTTTTTTGTACCAGTAGTCACTTGGCACTACTATAGTGTTGTGTTTTTCATATATTTTAGAATCTTAAGCTTCATGTTATGATTCCACAATTTACAATTTTGTATCCTCTTTCCAAATCTGAATAGAATCTCGAGTTTAACTACTTATGCTATGAGGAAGAACAGCAAAACAAGAAGTACAAAGATACTAGACAGGAAAGCAAAGCAAGAAGCCAATTCCACAACTCTATCATCTCTTACACTTGAAGAATCAAAAGCAATGGATAAAGGAAATGAAGGATAAAGGAAATGAAGGGCAGCAACCTTGAAGAATTTTGGAGACTATGCTATTTATATTAGGTCAAGGCAATTCTCTAGCATTGCTAGGCCCACATGAAGCCAGCATTGTTAAATAAACTTCATTGCCTAAAGTTCATTTTATTCATAACTTATATTTGTATATTTTATAAAGTTTGACCAATGTGACCCACTCCTAGCGGTATATGGCTTGTGTTGTAGTTGTTGACTACACAGTTGCCAATTCCAAATAGCAGCCAGTGAAGTTGACCTGAAAATGCTATAGCAGATAGTTTCTGCTATAGAGGAATTAAAAGAACAGAACCGTGCAGGAACAGAACAAAGCAAGGCAGCAAAGGACATAGTCAGATGGAAAAGTTGACAGGTTTTCCAGAAAATTTCTGAAGGTCTCAGTATGATTGGAAACTATGGAGAGCAGAGGCTGCATAAGTTGGGAATGCCCACCTGTCACAGCTGGCAAGGGAATGTTGTCAAGTATAGGTGGGTATCCCTCATAAAAACAGTGGGTGCTACTTCACAACAGAGTGCACACAACTGACTGACAAAGTAGAGTTCCAGTTTTGATTCCAGGGAGGGAGGGGAACCCAAATTGAATCTCCCAATACAGCCATTAATCACTTATTTCATGGCTAAAATGGTTTCTTGTGACTCACACCAACAGTTCTTGCTCCAGCCAGGATTTCAACAACTTCATCCATTCAACTTTCGTACCATGCTTGAGCCACTCCATAATAAAGTCTCTATTTGGCATTGTTATTAACTATGGTTGACCAATGTGACATATTGAGCTAGAAATTCAGCTGAGTTGATGATGAGACTGAATTTTAAAAATGTACATATAAAAAGACAATGACAAGCCATAAAAGGAATTTCTCTGTACAAACACAAAGCCAAAAGAAATGAGAAAACCCAAACTCATCAGATTAAGGGCATATTTGGATAAGCTTCTCCATAAACAATTCTACAGGGGGAAATGAAAACAAAAAGTTATAAGCTTCGCTGGAGGCTAAAATTAGTTTATGCATAAGTTAAAGGCAAATTTGGAGAAACTAATATGAAAGAAATTCTACAAATTAACTTATATATGAGTTAATTTTAACTTCTAAAGAAGTTTATTTCATTTTTCCTTCCTGTTTTCTTCTCCTACAAGTGTTTGAGGCGATGTTTATCCAAACAAACCCTGAGAAGGAAAGTTTACAATACATCTGACTTGTATAAAAGAAAATTAAAACGCTAAACATATACAGCAATTAACCACTGCAATAAGATATTGACATTGACATACAAACACATTTGAGACATTTGTATGTTAAGGAGTTAAGTTAATAACTCTAACATGTAGGTATTCAAATAAATAAACTTTGACACAACCCAAGCAGAAACATTACAAAAAGGTTGAGTCACCATGTGTGTACATCATAGAGAGAGTATAAATAACCATACCTTGGTCCTCTGAAAGAATAGACAATATCCTATCAACAAGATCCTATAGAAAATGAAGCATTCATATTATTATATTGTCCAAAAACCCCAAAAGATGTTACTAAGTCAAGCATTAAAAAACAATATTATTGCCCAAGTTAAAATTTAAAAACCAAAACAAAAAACATGAAAGTCTATGCCCCTTCGACAATATCCATCATTTCAAAGAGTTTCAAACGCAAATTCTTCATTACTAGGATACATATAAGTTGAAACTATGCAGCCTAAATAAAAGAATAAAGAAAGGGGGTAGATAAATAAAAAAAAAAAAAAAAAAAAAAAAAAAAAAAAAAAAAAAAAAAAACACGTAATCAGAAAATGAACATCATTCAATGATGCCAACTACTCTAGCACTCAAGATTTAAAGAAAAATCCTAAAATTGAAGATACATCTTTTCTGAGTTTCAAAAGCTATTCTTCATCACAAAAAGACGTATAAGTCTAAACTGTGCAGCCCAAATAAAACAATTTAAAGAGGTAAGGAAATCTCATAAAAAATAACAAGTAGTAAGCCAATGAACATCATTCAATGATGCGAATTAGCACTCAAAATTCAAAGCAAAATCCTAAAATTCAAAATACATGCGTAATAGAGATTTTTTTTTCGTCTCACCTGCTTCTTTCCCTGTTTTGACAGTCCCAATTGAGTGAGCACATCTTTGAGCTCTTTTAAACGAAAATATTGCAATTTTTCCTACAAGAAAAAATCACGAGACCAGTAAAGTACAACATCATAGTTCTTGATTAATAATACACAGCATAAAATCAATACAAAAAAAGTGAATACTAACATTTCCCTGAATGACATACTTAACAATGATCATGATAAATAAATCAAAATAAACAAAAACTGCAAGTACATTCAATGAATAAGGTACAAACTATATTTGTTAGAGAAAATTCTAATTCTAAAATCTAGCACTATAAGTAAACTTATTTTTTAAAGAAGACTCCTTGTTCTTCTTAGAATCCATTCCAAAACTAAAATTGTCAATTACCAGCAAAATCAACACTGCATTCTGCATTAGTATAGTACACTAAAAAACCAAAATAACGATTTTCAAAAAAAATTAAATACAAGCACACCTTGCAACTAGCTACCAAATCCATTTTGCACAGAATCTTCAGCAAGGATCGAAGAGCAATCAACAAGCAAAATCCCGGAAGCTAGCACATGCTACTCCTGCAGTGATCACTCTGCTCGAATTAAGTAAACCAAGCAAAACAAAAGCAACCAATAGAATTTAAATAATAAATTGAAAAGATTAAGAGCGAAACAGATATTGAGGGTGATAATGATAAATTGAGCACAGATTAAAATGCACATCATACATACAAATAGGAATCGTAGCACAGAACAAGAATAAAAGAAGGAAGAAAAACAGTAACGATTAGGGTTTTGGAAACTTACTTGGGTTGATGTGAGTTTCTTTTACAACCACAACAAATCCTACACTTGAAACTTCGGACTTATCGGACTATATGCAATCCGATTTTTTAAACCAGAACACGTCCGGGTTAGGTTTCAGTACGCTAGGTTTCAGTAAGCGCGTCTAAGTTCAATGGACACAATCCTTTTCTGCTTTTCTGTATTTCTTCAGGTTCCTCTTCCCTGCTACAGTTTATATAGGGTTTCATCAATGTCACATTAGACTGATTTTTATACCAACAAAAAGAAAAACTGTGTATAGTGATAATTGTAATATATGTATGTTTATTTATTGATACTTATAGTTGCACTTGTTCCTTAAAATGTTTTTTAATGATTAAATAATGTTTAAAATAATTTTTCTTATTCAATTAAAATGTTTTTTTAAAATATCTTTTTGGATTTTTTTAACTAAACATAGTTAATAAAAAATAACTTTTAAGTAACTGTAGTTGTAACTATAGTTTCAATATTAGTCTGTTTGTATTCTATATGACTTGAAATGACAAAGTTTGTGCACTAATTAAGATATTGAAGTGAACTTTTTTTTTAAGATATATTGTACACTAATCAAAATATAACATTTTTAAAAAAAAACAATCATATGCTATCAATTATGTTGTAATCACATATGTGAAATAATAGAATAGATGATGAAGTTTAAATTAGGTCAATTATAAATAGTGTCAATTCTGAAAAATATTAATATACAAATATAAAAAATATTAAAATAACAAATGAAATAAATTAATTTGGTATTTTATTAACATAAAAAAAAAAGTTAGTTTAATATTTTATTAATAGTTATGTTTTATATTATAATAAAAAATATAATTAAATAGAAAATGTTAAAACAATAATTTAGAAAAAATATTTATTTTTATTTCAAAATATAACTTGTTTCTTATTAAAATTTTATGAAAAAAATATTTTACTTAAAAGATTAGTTTAACTCTAATTTATATTTTTAAAGAAATTATATCAAATTATTTTTAAAATTCTAATTTTTAAATATATTAATGTAAAAAATATATTTTATTATATCAATCAAATCAACAAAAATTTCTTTTCATTTTTTTTTCAATACAAACAACTCAACGTTTTACGAATTCTTTTGCCTCCTCTTGAATCTAAAGCCTAACCCATACATTCAAAAAAAAAAACAAAAATAGTGTTTAAGACCCATTTCTTTTTTTGTCTTAACATGTTTGGGCTTGGTTTTACTAGAAAGCCCATAGCCAGCTCCCTTGTCCCTATAAACCCCAGCTATCCATTCATTTTTTATTTTGTCTCCCATCCCAAAGACAACTCCCTTACTCTTTCTCTTTTTCTCCAACAAGGACTCTGTTAGATTTTGAGCAAGTCTCTCCCTCGAGCTAGCAGAACATCCTTCCTCCATGTAAGTTAAGCTTAACATTTCCTTTTCTCCTCTTCCCACTCAATTCCCTTGGTTCTGTCTTGGGTTTGTCCTTAGAGACTTATTCTCACCCTTATGTTCGTACTTTACATCTCTTTAGATCGTCTTTGGAGTTGTGGTGCTCTTCCTTGGATGTTTGTGTTGGTTGGGTAGCATTTTTCCAGGTAAGGGAAGTTAGGGTTTTCACGTTTTTTAAGTATATTGCTTTTGTTTCATGTTTTAAAGCTACTTGGATGATGTGAAAATTAATTGCTTGTGTTTTGATTTGGGATTTTGGCTTTGCATGCGTGGATGTAGGTGGAGATCTGCTCTGCTCGCTTAAGCGAGTAGTTTTTCGCCCAAACAAGGTGTTCTCGGCTAAGCGATGAGCTCTCGCCTAAGCGCAAATAGTAGAAACTCTTTCATGCTCTCTGCCTCGCGAGTTGTCGCCTAAGCGAAGACCTTTTCGCTTGAGCGAGACAAATTTCTCCTAAGCGAGATGGGCTAACTTAAGCGAGAACTCGTGGTGCACACTGTTTGCGATCTCACCTAGGAGAGAGCTTCTAACTCGAGTGAGAGGTTCCTGTCGCTTGAGCGAGAGCTTTGTACCTTGAGCGAGATTGACAACAGTATTATCTTAAGTACTTGGTTGCTTCCTTGCTTGCTTGATTTACTCCTTAGAGCTTAAAGTATGATACCATGTATGTTTTATGTGATGTAATGAGCTTGAAATTGATCTATTGGTATGAAATGAGACATTACTTGGTTGGTTGGTTATGCATTGGCATGAAATTATAATGCTTGAGATGACATGTGGAATGTTGTTGGTAAAAGAGTTCCATGGGAAACTCTCGGTGATGGTGTGGTTAATGTAGTCCTTGATATAGGAGATGTCTAGATAAAGGAAGGTATCCTAAACTCTAATAATCGTTCACACTCACATAGAGTAAAATGAATTATGTGGTGAGGGTGGTAGGAGGTCCTAATTTCGGGAGGTGTTTGAGCCTGATACAGAATGGGATTAACCTTGTGTGTGGTTGGGTGATAACCCCTTGTGTCTAAACTTTGCAGAGTTTAGAAACTAGCCTAGGTGCATACTTCCTTTAGAATTATATATAAAACGCATAATCCGGATAATTGAGTCAAAAAGTCTAATTGTTTTCTTTCACATGTTTTGTGTGCCTAATGCTTTGCATGTTTATAACCTATTTTAACATTTGCTTGCTCAATAACATGTCAAAATATTTTACTTTACCTTACCCTTTTATCTGTGTTTTGTGTTTTGTTTGACTTTTCCTTTTTGCAATGATCACCAAATCATTGGTGTGAGTAGATGTGGAAACTTCGGGTGTTGTCTAGGTTTGGTTATGTTGTTTTTATACTTTTTGGGAATACAATGTATTGTTATTTTGTAAATTTCTTGCTCTACGAACAACCTTTTGAACAATTGTTCCATTTTAAACTTTATTTATGACATGTGTTTGTGCTTTAACTTTTCCTTTATGGATAAGTGTAATGGTTGATACCTATCAATATTGTGTACTCTATTTATATTATAACCATTTGATGATTATTTATTGAAATTATTTTATATTAAATGGGATGTCACATATTTTATTTTTTTTAAATGATAAATATGTTTCTTTGTTTAATTCCTTTAAAATTAAATAATTTATTTGTAGTCCCTCCATTTTAATTAGAAAGATTTAAGTTTTTTTTCTATAAAATACTAAAGTCACCTCACTTTTTTAAAAATATAATAACTAAACAAAAGTATCAAATTTTCATATTGGGATCCAGTTTAAGTTTATTCAAAATTCAGAAAATTAAGTTAAATTCAATTCAAGTTGGATGATGAGTAATTTATTATTATTTCAAATCAATCAGATTTTCAAGTTGATTTTATTTTTTATTAAATTTGAAGAAAAAATATACCAAACTGTAGAAACTATGAATGAGTTGAATATTTTAATTAAAACTCCAGCTGGTCCTCTTTGTATAAATATTATAATATTATAATTATAATATAATAATATTTTATTTGGAAATTAACATTAAAAAAATACATATATATTTTTGAATTAATCGACTAATGCCATATTTAAAATTAATTAAAATTTTAATATTAAATATACTTGCAAATTTGATAATTGATTCATCAAGTACATTTTATTGAGAAAAATGTTATTATGTAGAATGATAATTTATTTTTTAAAACAATGAGATATTTGGTTTCATCTATACATATGTACAAAAATTAAGATAGTTAGATTATATTATTGAGATTTTTAGAATATTTTGTCTTCAATACATAATATTTATAAGGATTAGTTTAATATTAATTTTTATTTTTCAATAGTTAATTTAAAATTCAATTTTAAAATCTAAGTACCATCTTAATATTAAGGAGTTTAATTGTTTTTTTAGAGACTAATGTACCCTCTTTGTTCGATCGTCCTACATTAAGCAACTCTCCTAATTAAAATATATTTTTAAAAGTTTGTGCAAGATAAAAGAAATATTTATTTATATAATTTTTGTTAAATATGAATATATTTTTCTGACGTCTGATGTTAATTTATATAAAACTAAATATCTTGCAGGTCATGTATAATTAAAGAAAATATATAATTTACTCAAAAGAAATAATTATCATTATATATAAACTAGTGAAAAATACATCCGCATTGTGTATGTGTTTATTTTTTTATGATAAAAAATGATAATAAAGTTTTAACTATAAAAGTAAATATAATTTTTTTTGTAGAAAGATTTTATTTCTTTTGTAAATAATTTATATTTATTTAATTTTTAAAAAAATGAGTAAATATAAAAAAAAAAGTTAAATTTCAAAAAATACCATTTGAAGGATAAAATTGGAAAAAAATGTGAAATCAAATCAAATTTATATATAGATATAAAAGCTAGATATATAAATATAGATGAGAGGAATTTAACATCATATCAAATTAATAAACTTTAAAAATAAATACAATATTTTGTTTGAAGAATTGAATTATCATATATTTTAAACTAATACAAAATCTGATATTAAGTTTAGTGATGAAACTTCTACTCGGAGTTCGAACTATTGGATGAAAAAGTTAGTTTATTTAAAAATAGTGTAACACTTGATTTTTCTGTTAGACAAGACAATCTCTATTTATTTGAAAAGAAAAGAAAATATGTTAAACTAAGTTTTATTTAACTATAGGTGAAGTCTATTTAAAATATGATTCTTAAAGCATTAATATGATAAAAATATAAACATAAAATGAAAACAAAAATTGTATAAGACTTTGTACGAGTATAGTATAATGCAAAAAGTTAATACTAAAATAACATAAACATGGATTTAAATGGAAGAGACATAAATATAAATGTGAAAAAAAAAATATTATAGTATTTATTGTTTATCTTGATATAAACATTTAAAATTAAAAAATAAAGCCCAAAGCGCAAGAAAATAAATTCAAATTTTACATATAATATATTATATGAATAAAAGTTAAAAAAAAATTGGAAAATATATGACTTATGAAATGTTTTAAAAATTTAAATAATTTGTATATGCTTTGATCATAAATTTAGACAGAAGCTATAAAAGCATGTGCAAGTCTAAAATGTTCCTTTCTCACAACTTAAATTCACCAACAAACAAATGAGTTAGTCCTTTTACTGAGTAGTTGGATAGTATTTAATTTTGATATCTAACCATTATTATTATTTAATTTTGAGATAAATGTTTTTATTCATTATCTTTAGGCATATTAATTCTTTTGGGATTTCACTATTCCTCTTAAACATAGATTATAGTATTCCTTTAATAATTTTAAAATATGATGTACTTGCACTAACTCAAGTGGTGAATATGCTACAATTTTATCATATTTCATGTTCAGAAGAGTTACATTTGACATATCAGTACAAAATTATAGTCAACATGTCAATCTTATTTCAAAATAAATAAATAAATTGGGTTAATTAATCTATCATTAACATACAAGTGAACAAACTTAAATTTTATAATTATTTATGCTAATAATGATCACGAAATTCAATTATATAAAAAAATATTATAGATTTTACACAATTTTATAACTAAGTTAACAAATTACCAATTCCACATTTTATAAAAAAAATTTCCGGTATATTTTTTGTTTTTCGAGAATTTTTTTTTCATTGCTTTTCTTTTTTTATTATTTGTCTTTATATAACATGTTTTTTTTACGGGATAGTACAAATTTTGTTAATAGAAAGATTGAATAACAATAACACAGTTTTTTTATAAATTCAGATGTAAGTTTAAGTTTTACATTATGTAAATCATTACCCAAAAGTGATCTACACACAAAACAAATTTTGAGAAAAAAAAATCTTATGCAAACCAAATGATATAATAATAGTTGGAACTAATAAGGAAGAAAATGATCAAATTAAACAAGTTTTATAGGATTAAAAATGAAAGACCTTGAAAACTATGATATTTTGTAGGTCTTTAAGTGATTAAAAAAAGAAAAGAATAATGGTGAATCAAAGAAGTATGAGCTAAAAATTTTAGTCAAATTGTTACCAACTTGAAATGAACCTTTTTATATGTTATAACATATTTGCCCAATCTGTGTTTAACAACACTCATAATTTCTTGCCACGCCTACAATGGTTCATACAATTCAATAATTAAGATTTTGAAGTGGAGTAATGTGTTGGGTATTGGGCTCCTTTCCTATGTGGAAAAAAGGCCCAAAACTTGAAAAGCCCATGTCTCACTTAACCTAGTAGAGAGGGACTATAAAATAAAGAGAGAGACAGAACAATAAAGTCAGAACACACTGAAAGCCCTAACACATAGAGGGAGAGGTAGAGGGAAAAATTCTGTTCACGTTTTTCATAGAGCTATCGCAGTAAATTCGGCGCTGCGGATTCGTTCACCGTTGGATCGGGCTGAAATATTTACAGCAGGTTCGGAACTCATTGCTCTTCATTATGACCGGTCGGATCTTTGATACGAGGTCTGAGTTGGGAGATATTAATTTCACATTGCAATAGTGATTTGTAGAGGTTTTCCTCTCTTGTTCTTCTCTATTTGAAAGCTTTGTTGCTTTGTTATTTGGTTGGGTGTTGGCACTAATTTGTGCTATTGATTGAGACTCTTTTGTACTCTTGTTGATCATAGTGGAGCTATTTCTTTGGTCTGGACGACTCGTGGTTTTTACCCTTGATTTGAGGGGTTTTCCACGTTAAAAATCTTGGTGTCTTTATTTGTGCTTTTGGTGATTTATTATTGCTGCTCTTTGATTATTGCTCCTCATAGATTCTTGCAAGTTAGGGGAAATTATATCCGCTGCATTCTCTGGTATATTGTTTGTTGTTGTTTTCCCCATCAGAGTGGTATCAGAGCTCTTGGTTGGGCTATATTTACTTGCTTGAATGATGGAGGCAAAT